>TARA_R110000868_G_scaffold79850_4_pt1 | contig 69598 bp, 47 predicted proteins | sample TARA_R110000868 | Tara Oceans TARA_R110000868 (sample SAMEA4397489) | marine metagenome | biome: Polar Biome; feature: [SRF] surface water layer (ENVO:00010504); material: water (ENVO:00002006), including particulate matter (ENVO:01000060) such as... | depth 5 m | reverse complement strand
TTCTGCACCAAGCAATTTAAGCACGAGCGTGACGCTCGCGCTAGCGGGGATTTATAAAGTGCTATGTCAGGAGACTATGCAAAGCAGGCCTACTCATTGCTAAAATTGAACCCCATGTTCGGCCGGAAATTGCAAGGGAATATCCTTTTTGTCCTCCCCAAGGTTTTGTCTTAGATCAATTTCAATTCCCCTGGCAATGGTAGAAATGGGAACGTCATTGGCAGTTCCCTCAAAAGGATTTTCTCCTGTACGACCAATTCTTTCCATGGTATGGAACATCCAGGCGACGGATGCGTACACGGGAATGGAGAACAGTAGGAACAAGTCGCCCAATAATGGGTGTTTATCAGTGAATCCCTGTCCTATTTCAACAAATTGGGGCACCATGGCCATAGGCAGAAGGAGTAACAAAAGCCACATAAAATAATGGTTAAGGGAAGCATATTGTCTGGGATATGGAAAGTTTTTAATTCGTTCCGTTTGCCCTTGTAGCGTTAAAAGTTCTTGTATTAGGCCTTCCAATTCCAGAAAGGAGAACTCCCAGAGCGTACCGCTTTCTTTTAATTTTCTTAGATGATGGGATTGTAGATATAATATAGCAGTCTGGTGATTGTCCTTGGCAATTACATATTCAAGATCGTCCTGGGAGAGGTATGTTCCTAGATCTTCTCTTAGCGAAGATTTCCTTTCTGGGGGTTGTATGCCCCATTCGCGATTGGTTTTGTCGTTGTTGGTCGTTTCCCATTGTTTTGACTGCCGCATAGCGTGTCTTAGTGCGGTCATCCAAGCAATATGCCTATAAGTAAGAACTTTCACCTCTGCCTGGATGGCTTCTTCTGAAATAGCCTCTTTAGTATGCTCTTTAGAGAGCATATCCTGAACAAAAACACCAAAGGTGCGCGAGGTGTTGACAATTCCGCCCCAAATTTTTCTAGCTTCCCATATACGGTCGTAGACGGCGTTATTTTGAAATCCGATGACGAAAGCTACCGCGGTACCGATCAGGGCCATTGGTGTCCAAGGAATTCTAAACCAATCCATATCCAGAAAATAATAGGCCAGTACCCATAAAACAATTATTAAAATGAACCGCAGGGTTTCAAAACGTGTCCATTTTGCCATGGTGATTATTCCATATACTTTTCCTGTATACATAGGTGGTTATTGGTTTTGTACTGTTCTTATAAGGGTCAATGGTCGTGCATAGTATGATGTATACTACCCTTAAATATAATAATTCCCTTTTTATTTGGGATATTAAGTCTTTCGTAGAAGTGAACAATGGATTGCTTATTAACTTCTTAAGAGCAGTGTTCAAGGTTCCATTAAAAGATTACCATGCTTTGCCTAGTGGTAGGTAAACCTGCCTACCATCCGACTAAGGCAGGCTCGCGCCAGCGGGGGATAGCTTTCACTTAAAAGTGCTGACCTATCGGATAGTTTAGTTGAGAATCGAGTCCCCCCTCCTTGGGAGTGCCTGTCCCGCTTTTTAGCGGGAGGGCTAGGGGGATGGGCATCATGGCAGGATGATCATTGCTTAGGACGGAAACAAAGGGCTCCTTCCCTTGATTATGGAAAGACGGAAGGGATTGAAAGCCCAAGACTAGTATTTTTCTGCACCAAGCAATTTAAGCACGAGCGTGACGCTCGCGCTAGCAGGGCCAAAAATGTGGGAATAAAGAAAAATTTTGAAGAAGGAGTTCTTAAGTATCATCATACGGTTTTTTGTTGTCTAAATAATCAAATATTATTTTCATATGATTTATAGATTTGGCAAGAAGTCTGTCATTTTCAAGAAGTCTGTCATTTTCCTGTAGGTCTAGTACATCTAATTCGAGGTTTTTATGTATTTCTTTACGAATATAGAGTTCAATTTTTTTTGCTTTTTTCGCTTCATTCCAATTGTTTATTTGCAGAGCAATTAAAATACCTATAACTACGAGAAATATTTCTCCAACCGCATATAACATGTATTTTTTCAGGCTACCTTCATAGAACAGTTTTTGCCTTATTCTCCGATTATTTTGCTTCAATGACCACGAACGTCAGGCCAAAATGAGTATGGCCGCAATTGCTCAACTTGATTAATTATGATATTTGCAGAAACCTTTCAAAGTCTTCAACTTGTATATTTATTTTAGCATTTGTTAGCGACTTTTTACTATTGCCCAGAATTTATCAATGACCATAATTAAAAGCTTTAATACCTTCCATTTTCATTGGAAATCCTTCAACTCCTGGCCAGTTTTCCCAATATGTAATATGTGCTTTTGTCGAACCATCGAGGGAAAATTCAAATCTCACACTGTTCATTTTATTGCCACCTACAAAGGTGTTGTTTCCCTGATATACAAAACCCTCAAGGATTTGACCATTTAATTTGGCAAACAGCAAGTCATCCTCTCGATAATATTCAACCAAGCCTTGTTCTACTTGGTATAATCCAGTAATCTTTTGATATCCTGCATCATCAAGTGAATAGCTTTGTCCGAGTACAATATTGAATTCTACCTGTGTTTCACCTGTTGAAGTTTGTTCTAATTCTAATATCCTGTTCTGAGATTCGCTAGAATTTGCGGGGGGATCTATGGATATATAGGGGTCATTTTTGAAATATACCTGAGTAATTAAATCTTGTCGATCAGGACTGGAAATTCGTAGGTGTATATGAGCTGGTCTCCAGCCCACTACTTCATCCTGGTACGGAATGGGGATTATAGTTCGAAAATTATACTGCCCATTCTCATTTGTTTTTTGAGAACCTCTTAAAATGTATTCGTTTGAAATGTTATCATATTTTTCATTTTCATCGCATTGCCATGATTCGATTAAAACATTAGGTAACACAGTGACACCATTCTCATCGTAAATGGTTCCTGAAAGCTCCATAATTGGCATATTGCTATTGGGCGGAATAAGGTTGGTTCTTAGTGGAGATCCGGGACGATAAAATGGACCAAGAATGTCACTGGTGGTAGGAGTAGAACCCACGAATTCTTTCCCATTCCAGCTAATGCTTCCAAAGGCCGTCATACTCATTGCCACTAAACCAGACTGTACTATAAATTGTCTTCTTTTCATATATTTTGGTTTTTGGGTAGCTTAAGTTAACGAAACATTTCTTGAGATGAAATTCATCAAGCTATGAATTGTCACTAACACAAGAATATAGTAACAAGTACCTGTATTCCAATTTTAGATAATCTGTTTTTTAATACATTTCTGTATACAATTTATCCTATTATTTTCGTGAAGGTATAGCGGGGGGAGTACTACAACCAAAAGTTGGCTACTAACTTTCTAAGGTAGTGAATATTAGGTTCCGGATTGGGGTAATCGATAAAGTTCAAAATTCATCGGCGAATTACCAATTAACAATAAACAGTGTTCAAGGTTCAAGGTTCAACAAGAGTTTTCCAGAATCAAGCGAACTGTCCCGATATTTCTATCGGGAGCAACTCACCAATGTTGTCCATATTTTTACTTTTAAAAGATTACTACTTTTTTGGTAGAAAATGTGTTAGGCTGTTTTTGCTGGGGAGATATACTTGTACACCAATCCAGCTAAAATGGCACCTACGATTGGCGCTACCCAAAATAACCATAATTGGCCCATGGCCCAGTCGCCCACAAATAGTGCCTGACTAGTACTTCTGGCCGGGTTTACGGAAGTGTTTGTTACCGGGATGCTTATTAAATGTATGAGCGTCAAGCCCAGACCTATGGCCAGTCCCCCAAAACCCTTGGGAGCTTTTGAATGGGTGGCACCCAAGATGATAATCAAAAACATAAAGGTCATTACCACTTCTGTAATTAAGGCAGAAATCATATTGTACCCGTCCGGGGAATGTTCCCCGTATCCATTGGCGGCAAAGCCTCCAATTTCAAATCCAGCTTTTCCACTGGCTATAAGATATAAAATACCAGCTCCGGCGATACCTCCCAGTACTTGGGCCACCATATAGGGGAGCAGCTCTTTTTTATCGAACCTGCCACCTATCCAAAGCCCAATGGATACGGCCGGATTTAAGTGACATCCCGAAATATGCCCAATGGCATAGGCCATGGTAAGCACGGTTAATCCAAAGGCCATGGCAACGCCTACGAAGCCAATTCCCAATTCCGGATAGGCGGCCGCCAACACGGCACTACCACATCCTCCTAAAACTAACCATAAGGTTCCAATGAATTCTGCGACTAATTTTTTCATACTTTATTTTGTTTTGGTGGTTATTAATGATAACCCTAATATAATAAATACTTGCTTTCATTGTTTGTTTAATGGCCTAATTTTCAGAGGATAAGGTTCAGTTTCATAAAATAGATTACCGTTTCACCCCTGCTTATAGATAGACTCGCGATGGTATAATGCTGTCAGGTAGCGCAGTCGAGACCTAAAAGGAGAGAAGTCGAATTGGCAATAGCTAAAGCGAAATTGCTTTAGGCCCATTTTTAAGGTGTGTTTATGTAAAATATTTTGGGTTTCTCCGCCATTACTTACAAAAAGATAATGTTGCCATTGTGCCAAAGGGAATTACTTTCTTATTATTGTAAACTGTTAACCACAATTACTACCAGTACCTATGACATTCAGATTTATTTTATTGTTTGCAATTATTTTATCGCCCTCAGTCCAATCTCAAGACATTTCCCAATTACATTTTAATGGAAACAAGGAATTTAAAGTGGTACAGTTTACGGATACCCATGTTAATGTAGAACAAGGAAAAAATGTGGATGCCTTTAACACCATTAAAAAAATATTGGCCATAGAAAAACCGGACTTGGTAGTCCTAACGGGAGATATCGCTACAGATGGCAACCCGGAAAAGACCTATAAAGAATTTGAAGCTATTTTTACCAAAGCCAAAATGCCCTGGATCGTCACCCTTGGAAATCATGATTCCCAAGCTGATCTTTCCAGGAAGGAAGTGGCAGATTTTCTTCAGAATTTAAATTACTGTTTAAATAACGACCAGGGGGATACCTTTGGCAACTCCAATTTTGTATATCCTGTCCGCAGCAGTGATAATAAGAGCGAAGCACTTATTTACGTCATGGATTCCAATGCATATAGTACCTTAAAACCTGAAGTGGATGGTTGGGGCTGGTTTGATAACAGTCAAGTAAGCTGGTACAAGGAAAAAAGTAAGGAATTTACCCAACTAAATAATAACCAACCCTTGCCGGCCATTGCCTTTTTTCATATTCCGTTGCCCGAGTATTACGATGCATGGAGCAATAAAAAAGTTAAAGCCATAGGGAAACGAAAAGAACAGGAATGTGGCCCTGAAATTAATACGGGCATGTTTGCCGCCATGTTGGAAGGCAAGGATGTGATGGGTACCTTTGTGGGCCACGATCACAATAATGATTATATAGGGGTGCATTACAATATGGCCTTGGCCTACGGTAGGGTAACCAAAACTAAAACCTATAGGAAAGCGCCGATAGAAGGGGCAAGAATAATTGTTTTAAAAGAAGGGGAGCGTAGCTTTGATACTTGGATCCGAGAGGTAAACGGAAATAAAGTCTATCCCTGTTCCTGGCCGGATTCTTTTGTGGAGTAAGGGGGAGGACTTCATAGTAGGATAATCATCGACATTAACGAGCAATCTCTTCACCCAAAAACAGATTGCCGTGCTGCGCCCGCCCGACGGCTAGGCAGGCTTGTTTGCCGGCCTACCTAATGTAGGCAAACTCGCAATGACGTAAAGCTGCCTGGCGGTAGATCGGCGCAGTCGAACCCTATAAGGAGTGACCTCCATTCTTTCTAAACAGTTGACCTGCTACCAGCCTCTTTCAATACCCTTTCCGCCTGGACGATGTGTCGTTGATTGTGGTAGATGACCACCCTAAACGTATCTCCCAATCTCAGCTTGATCCATTTGGAAATGGAGATAGCCGTTTTGGTTTTGCTAAGGTCTGCTTGTGAGGCCAGTGTCAATAGTTGGATCAAGTCCTGTTGTTGGGCAATAAATTTGGTGAGTACCCCCATATCCAGAGAACTGCCTTTGGGATTCATGGAGCTAAAGGTTTTCATCTTATTCAACTTTTCCTTGGGAAGCATAGTACTGGCAAAATAGTTGCCCAACCAGCCACTTTTAAATGTTTTGGAAGACCGGTGCCGGGAGGCTTTTAGCTGCTTTTCAATTACAGGAATATAAAAATCCCCATAACGGTTTAAGTGTTCCAAACATTCCAAAATACTCCAGCTCTCAGGAGAGGCTTTCCAGTTTAAGGTTTCCAAAGGCAGTTTTTGAAATTGTTCGGCCTTGGCCTTATAATCCTGGCTGCGCTCCAACAAATCCTTCAATAAGTCCTTAGATGCTATTTCCATTGTTTTTTAGGGCAAAATTGGTTGTTTGTAGCCATTAAAACATTGATTTGGATTAAGAATTTTTGATTCTGGAAAGTGTTTCCGGGGTCATCCTTAAATAGGAAGCTATGTATTTGTTGGGTATTTCCTGAAAGAGTTGGGGACTGCGCTTTAGGACTCTTTTATACCGTTCCAAGGGAGACACGGTTAAAATATCCCGCTCCCGTTCCATCTGTTGCAATACCAGCTGCTCCAAAATAAGTTGCCATGTTTGCATATTTTCGGGAGAAGACCTTATATAATTGGTGAAGGCCGATTTGACAATGACTTTAAGTTTGGTTTTTTTTAATGCCTGTATATAGAGATCGGATGGACCTTCGTTTAGAAAAGAATCCAAGGCAGCTATAAAATTGTCCTTATAGCCAAATCTTAGGGTGTGTTCCTCATTTTCCTCCACCACAAAAATTCTTAGACTTCCCTCTGCCACCCAGTATAGGTTGGTGTCCAAACTTCCCTGTACCTTTACATATTGGTTCCTGCCCAATTCCAGTTCTGCGCTCCATAAACCTTCCCGGTCTATTTGTTCCTTTAGTTGGGTAATGGGATTCATTTTTTCTAAGTGATTAGGCTTTAATGCTAATAACAATTTTCCCTTTGTGTTTTCCATCTCCAAAATACTGGATCAATCGTCCCGCATCTTCCATGGGATATGGGCCATCTATCTGGCATTGGATTTTTTGCTGCGCTATCAGGTCACAGATATATTCCAAGCCTATATTTGATTTTAGGGCGAGGATCTTTAAGCTTTTAGAGCTGAACAGGGATACAAGTTTGCCCCACAGCAACAATCCAATGAGATTGAAAGGCTTGCCACCTATACTTACATAACGCCCCTTGGGGTTTAAGGCTCTGAGATAGGTAAGTGAAGGTTTGTTGGACTTACAATCCAGGATAAGGTCGTACCGTTCCCCGGCCTTGGTGAAATTCACTTTTTTATAGTCGATTACCTGATCATATCCTAGGGCCGTCATCATGGCCAGTTTTTCTTGGGCATCTACACCTGTTACTTCACAATTATGGAGTTTGGCCAATTGTAGACCAATGGTGCCCACACCACCGCCGCCGCCGTTGATCAGAATTTTTTGTCCGTCTTTTAGGTGTCCTATGTCCCGCAAAGCCTGTAAAGCAAGACAGGAGGCATGAGGGATGGAGGCTGCTTCCGCAAAACTCAGGGTTTCGGGTTTTTGGATAACCGCATTTTCGTTAATACTGATATATTCCGCAAAGGTGCCAAAGCCGTAATTTGAGGTATCGCCCATGACCGCATCCCCAATCTTAAATTTTGTGGCATTTGCCCCCAGAGCAGCAACGGTCCCCGATAATTCCATTCCCAAAAGGCCATGTTTGGGTTTGATAAGCCCGAACATTAGTCGGTACATATAAGGTTTGCCAGTGGCAAGACTCCAGTCGTAGTCGTTTACGGCAGTGGCATGGATCTTTATCAGTACCTCATTGTCCTTGGGGGAAGGAACGGTGGCTTCTGTTACCCTGACCCCTTTTTCAGGCGGGCCATATTTTTCACATTTAATAATTTTCATTTGGTTCTATTGATGTCCTAATTTAATCATTTGATTTTAATGGGTCTTTCAAAATCTTCGGTCATAGTATAGGGCATTTTCCAAATTTCACCCTTAAAATTTCCAAAATATAGTTCGGATTTGCTGAGTTGGTGCGAATCTCCATCGGCCCAGAAAAAAGAAAACGGGGCTTTATAATTTACGGGGCGGCGCACATAGGAATGGCTAAAGGTGCTATGCTCCGTTATGGTTTTTATCTTTTCCCAGCTTTCTCCTTTATCATTGGATTGCCAGATGGCCAGTTCACCACCAACGCCCCATTCCTGTGGCCCTTTTTCTGTAGGCCCAACAATTTTCCAGCCGTCTTCTTCAATAAAAAGGCTCCCCATGTCATAGTTATGGTCCGAGGCGGTTACCACAATAGTTTTCCATTCTGCCCCGTTCCATTTGGTGACACACCATTCGTAAGGGGCGCTTTTAGGTCCAGGTTCGTGGCCATTACTTCTAATATATAGGCAGGCTGGATAACCTTCCGCCGTAAACCCCATATCTTTTAAATACAGGTTTTTATTTTGAGAGGCATAATCCATCGCTCTGGCTGGACTGGCCAGGTCCACTAAAGGGATAGGGGTGTTTATACCGTTGACCGTGGTCCAAGTGGCTCCCAAGTCGGCCGATTGAATATAGTATAAGTCCGTCCTTTTATCCACATTCCCATTGGGATGTCGGTTAAAAAAGGTCCCTAGTACCTTGTTGTTATATAGGTCGCTGGTCTGATAGTGTCCTGATTTTTCACCCTCTTTTTCAGGGATGGCGGCGAGCAATTTATCATCGGTCCAGGAGATACCGTCCTTGCTGGTTTCAAAATAGAGTTGGCGAATCCCTGTGTATTTTGTGAAAAATTGAAAGAAGCCAAAATCGGTATACCAGGGTTGTGGGTAGGTCATTTCCTCTTCCGTAATCTGTACAAATTCCGCAATGGAATAGGGTGTCTTACTTTTGTATTTATAACCTGGCCTTTTGGCACCCCGCCCACTGATAAATACCCATATGTAACCAGAGCCATCTATTAAAAGGGAGGGGTTGTCATGTGGGTCGTCTACCCCATTTTTGTCATAGACCACGGTGGGTTGCGATACCGTTTCTGTTTTATGGTCATACTGCCCGATCATACAGAGCAGGTGACGTTGGTCTTCAGAGGTTGCGCCGCCGTATACAAAAAAGGTTTTTTCAACTTCGGGAGCATAAATGGCTAATGGCACGTGCTTTGCGGTGTAGGTACCCAGTGCTCCTGAGTATTTGTCCCCATAGTCGTACTTCTGGTTTAATTCGAACCAAATGCCCCTGTAGCCATTAATTTTTGTATTGGTCAAGCTTTGGCCAAAGGCATTTCCAGCAAAAGAAATAATAAAAATAAGGGTCAATAAGTTGAAGTTTGTTTGAGGTTTAATACGTGCCATTTTTCCTATTTTGTTTTGCTAAAACATTTTTTTTTGATGCCGCCCTTACTGATATATTCCCTTGTCTCCTGAAACCCAAACTTCTCATATAGGGCAATTGCTGGAACATTGGCCCAACCTGTTTCTACAATAAGGGTTTCCGAGTTGTCATAATTTTCAAGGAACAGTAATAGTTTATTTGCAATTCCCTGTCTGAAATATTTTGGATGTACGACCAGGCTACAGATGTCAAGGGTGTTTTTATGTTGGTCTATTTCAACTGCAGCGGCCAAAACATCATCTTGCCATAAACCAAAAAATTGGGTGTTGCTATTTTGAAAATCTGAAGTGGTCCTTCTTAATGGGGGAAAATCCGAAACCCCCAGTAAGGCAGCCTCGATGCGATAGGATACCTGAAAAAGCGTGTAAATTTTTTCAGCATTGGAAATTTCGGAATGGGCTATTTTTTTGATCATGGATTTATTGAGAACGCTTAACAATGGAATGTAGTTACTAATGTAAACCCTAATATAGCAATTCCTTTTTTTCCATTCGTGGAACAAGGTTCAATGTTCAAAGTGCAATGTCCGTCACTTTGAGTGATTTTATAGAGTGGAACGAAATAAAATTGGTTTGAGAAGTAGATGGTTAGGAGTAAACAGAGAGTAGAAATGAGTTAGCAGATTGCTCTAAATGACGCATTGTGTTATCGAGTTATTGGACTAACTTTCCCCAAGGGTAGGAAATAAATCAGGTGCCAGTTATGTATGTTAGGCAAGAATTATTCCCCCTCCTTAGGAGGGGGTTAGGGGGAGGACTTTTTGCCATAACATTGTTTATTGCTAAGGATTCATTGTACAATTAAGTCAGCATATTGTCAACTTGTTTCCAAAATGATGGTAAAAAGTCAGGTCTAGCCTAGCTGTAGGCATGCAGACGAAATTGAGACCTAGCTTCTTTTCTTTCTCCTAAAAGTAAAGATTGCTGGGTCTCTCTTATGTCATCAATGACATAAAAGATAGTCTTTACTCCATTTGTTATGCTAAGGAAGTTTGTTGCCTATAGCTGAATTTTAGCGCCCATTACTTTTAGGAATTCCCTTATAAAACTTGGATGTGCGGGCCAAGCCGGCGAGGTAACCAAGTTGCCGTCTACAAAGGCCCCATCTACGGGAATGGATTGAAATTCTCCACCAGCCAAGGTTACTTCAGGGCCTACCGCAGGATAAGCTGTTAGTTTTCTTCCTTTTACCACACCTGCAGCGGTCAAAATTTGAATGCCATGGCAGATGGCGGCTACGGGTTTATTGGTAGTAAAAAAATGCTGTACCATTTCAAGGACTTTTTTGTTCAACCTCAAATATTCGGGAGCCCTTCCTCCTGCGATCACCAATCCATCATAGTCGCTCACTTTTACATCCGCAAAGCTGTAGTTCAGCGCAAAATTATGACCGGGTTTTTCCGTATAGGTCTGGTCGCCTTCAAAGTCGTGAATGGCCGTTTTAACAATGTCCCCTTTTTTCTTATCGGGACAAACGGTATGTACAGTGTAACCTACCATTTCCAACATTTGGAAGGGAACCATGGTTTCATAATCTTCAGTAAAATCTCCAGTTAAAAACAATATTTTTTTCATTGTTATCATTTAGGGTTAAAAAATTATTTGTTGTGCAGTTTTTACTGCCAAGGTTTCTATTTATGGCCAATTCCAATATGGGTATTCCGCCATATTTTGAACCAGGGAAACAAAGGATTTGAGATGTAGGGGAATCAAACTTTTGATTCAGTACCTAAGGTAATAAATTTTGGGCTGTAAATCAGCGAGGTAAGTAGGGGTTGGGTCAATGGCCGAAGTTAAAAAACTGTATATCAATATTTTAGGTTTTGTGGTGCCTAAGAAATTAACCTTCTTTTAATATGCTTTGCTATTTGGCGAAGGAATTGTAGTATACAGAATCTCAAGGTTCAAGTTTCAAGGTCAAGGGTAAAAAGGGGAATGCTGCGCTGCCCTTACTCCCGGCAGGTTGGCTACTAATGAAAATAAAATGTCAGGTGGAGTGGTTTTTTCTGGATAAATTATTCTGAAATCCAATGCAATGCCCCCTTTGGAAATAGCAAAGGCATCTGTTTCAGTTACGGTTCTAAATCTTGTATGGCCCTGTCTAATTTGATTTACCTAAAGATTAGGATTCAAAGGTTTTATTTTTTATTCACCGTATAGACACCTCCACCAACCAACAGTATACCTAATCCTAAATAGATATATCCCTGTTGTTTGCTCCCTTTATCAGAAACATCGAGTTCTATATCCAACACCTTTACAGAGGCCCCACTATTTTCTATTTTGTTCAAACCTGTATACCCTAGGGGCAGGCCACCAATTATTAGAAGGATTCCGATTATTTTTTTAGTAGTCATAGTTGGTTATTTAATGTTAAATATCAACAAAATTTTACGAACCTTATAATAATGATGGTAATTAAAATAGGCTTTGGGAGCTATTTTATCATTCCCAAATTAATGACTTCCTGTTCGGTAAGATGTCTCCAGTGGCCACGTGGAAGGTCTTTTTTGGTGAGACCGGCATAGACCACTCGGTCCAATTTTACGACTTCGTATTCCAATTCTTCAAAAATCCGTCGTACAATTTTGTTCCGGGTACTCTTTAGTTCTATACCTACTTCCCTCTTTGGAGCATTTTCAATAAAGCTAATATCATCTACCCTTACCACACTATCTTCTATAGAAATGCCTTCCTTGATCTTTAGAAGATCTTCACCCTTAAGGTTCTTGTTAAGCTCTACGTGATATATTTTACGAAGTCCGTTTTTAGGTTTTGTAAGTCGCTTCGTCATCTCGCCATCGTTGGTAAACAACAAAAGGCCAGTGGTGCTCTTGTCCATTTTTCCCACTACGGTGAGTTTGGATTTGGAAGCACTTGAAACAAGGGAGGCTACGGTTCTTCTTCCGTGCTCATCCTTGGGAGTGGTAACAAAATCCTTAGGCTTATTTAAAAGTACGTATTCTTTTTTCTCTGGATTTAGTAAACGGCCGTCAAATTTTACTTCATCGGTTAATTTTACCTTGTAGCCCATTTCGGTGATAGGCTTGCCGTTGACGGTAATGTTGCCCGCAGAGATATAGATGTCGGCATCCCTACGCGAACATACTCCTGAGTTGGCTACATAACGATTTAGGCGCATTACATTGGGGTCGGAGGGTGGCTGTACTTCCGCCTTCTTTTTTACAGGTGAGTTGCCCCTTGCATAGCTTTTTTTTCTAAAAGTGCCGCCTTGCCTACCTGATGCCTTTTTGTCGTTATTGGATTCTGACCTACTCATATGTACTTTAATTTGTTGCAAAGGTAGCAAAGGAAATCATATGTATAACCTAATGAAGTGGGAATTAGTGATTCTTAGAGAATTCTATTCAATACCAGATCAACATTGATCAATAAAATACTGAATACGCCCAAAATGATGATCAATTTTAGAATATTGTGTAGCCAAACGTAGTGTTTTTTGCTGTCCGATTTTACCAAGAGGACCAAAAATCCCAAAAGCAAAAAAATACAGCTAATAAAATAGACGTACATATAGCCCACATCAAAATATTGGATCAAAAGAAAGGAAGGAACCAGGGTGAGCCCGATCAAAATAGAGATACAGGTCTTGGAGAATTTTGCCCCGTACAAGATAGGAATGGTCTTATAGTTTTGGGCCATATCCCCGGCCATGTTTTCTAGATCTTTGATCATTTCCCTGGACAAAATCAATAGGAAAAGAAAAAGGGCATGTACAAAGATTACGGTATCAAAATTCTTGTAATACACAAAAACTGCAAAAAATGGGGCTATGGCCAAGGTTGCGGAAACAAAATTGCCTAAAAATGGCACTCTCTTTAACTTGTGGGAATAGAACCAAATGCCAAAAATATAGGCCGAAAAGAATACAACGGCCTTAAAGGAAACATAACTCGCAAAAAATACCGAAAGAAAATTTAATACAAAATAGGTGGTGAGTTTGGTACGCTGACTTACCAAGCGATCTAACATACTCTTTCTAGGTTTGTTGATCAGGTCCTTTTCCGCGTCGTAAAAATTGTTGATGATATAACCGGAGGCAATTACCAAAGCTGAACTTAGTACAATAACAAAGAGGTTGCCATCAAAAACAACTTTTCGGAGAGGTAAATGGGGAGCTAAAATATATATCGAGGCCAAGTACTGTGCCAAGGTAATCATAAGAATATTGTAGCCTCTGACCACAGAAAACAGGCTCAGGAACTTTAATAGCAAGAGCTTGTTTTTTCTACTAAGCATAGGGTTGCGTTTAGAAGTTATAAACCACTTCTAAATTATAGCCTTTCAGGGCTTTTTTTGCCTTATTAATGTCTTCGGTAAATCCTAGAATATAGCCTCCGCCGCCAGAACCACAGAGTTTTAAATAATAGTCGTTGGTGTCTATGCCCTGTTTCCAAAGTTTATGGAATTCCACAGGAATCATGGGTTTAAAATTATCCAAGACCACATGGGACAACTGCTTTAAATTCCCGAATAGGGATTTTACGTTCCCATTTATAAAGTCTTCCACACAGGCATCGGTATGCTTTATAAACTGATCTTTTAGCATGGCCCGGAAACCTTCGTGTTTCATTTGTTCCATAAACAAATGTACCATTGGGGCAGTTTCACCAGTGCTACCACTGTCCAATAAAAATACAGCTCCCTTACCATCCAAGTTTTGCGATGGAATGCTGGTAGATTCTATATTGTCCTTGGAATTTATAAGTATGGGTAGACTCAAATAGCTGTTTAATGGATCAAGTCCTGAAGATTTACCATGGAAAAACGATTCCATTTTTCCGAAAATAGTCTTCAGTTTAAGTAGTTTTTCCCTAGTAAGATTCTCTAAAACGGTAATTTTTTCAATAGCGTATTTGTCATAGATGGCGGCGACCAAGGCCCCACTACTACCAACTCCATATCCTTGCGGAATGGAACTGTCAAAATACATGCCGTTCGATAAGTCCTCATTTAAAGCTTCCAGATCAAATGTCACCAATTTTTGGTCTTTTTGTTGCAAGGCTTTTAGATATTCTGCAAATGCCTTAAGGCTGGCATTGGATTTCTTGGCCTCTTCAGAATCTTTGTTCTTGGATTTTAATGCCCCTTTAAAGAAATTATAAGGTATAGAAAGTCCTTTGGAATCCTTTATGATTCCGTATTCCCCGAAAAGTAAAATTTTAGAGTAAAATAATGGTCCTTTCATTTCTTTAAGTTAACAATAAATAATTAAGAATTAATATTTAAAAATTTATAATTATAGTTTCGATGATTTCTCATCAGCAACCTTCATTATTTCTCTATTAATAATTAACGCAAAATCTCGCAGTTAATTATTCATAATGAAATTACTGCTTTTGCGCACCATTTCCAATTTGATCGCAAATATACTGCCCGTTTTCGCAATATGCAACCAACTCATTACTAATAAATTGGTAAACTTTTTCTTTTTCGCTTTCGGGATACAGTACATGCACATTGGCCCCCGCGTCCAATGTAAAACACACATGGGTTTTGGAGGTGGCCCTAAAGGCCCATATTTTATTGATAATTTCCAGGGTATTTGGTTTCATCAACATAAAATAGGGCATGCTGGTCATCATCATGGCATGCAAGGTCAGCGCTTCACTTTCCACGATTTTAATAAAATCCAACAAATTTCCTTGCTCAAAAATCGATTTTAACTTGGACAGATTTTTATGCGCTTGGTCGAACCTTTGTTTCGCAAAGGGATGATCGTGCATTAAATTATGGCCAAGGCTGCTGCTCACTTGTTTAGATCCCTTGTCCACTAAAAGGATGGTATCCTGATAGTTCTTAAAAACAGGGTGCACCTTATATGGATATTTTATGGCAAAGAGATCGGAGCTGTTCAAAGTGTCCTTATGCGCTCCCCATTGCATTAGATCCCCTTCTATACTCCTACAGGCGCTGCCAGACCCCAAGCGCGCTAAAAAAGAAGCTTTCTTTTTAAAATAATCGGCGTCCATAGCTGGGTTCAATTCCCTTTCCAATTCCATAAGACATAGCGCTAGGGCCGACATGCCGCTGGCAGAGGATGCAATGCCACTGCTATGGGGAAAGGAATTGGAAGTTTCTATGGTGAAATGATAGTCTTTTAAAAAGGGCAGATAGGGCTCTGTCCTTTTAAGGAACAGACCAATTTTGGGTTTAAAATCTTCTTTAGGCTTCCCTTCAAAAAGGAGATCGAAAGAAAAGTCGGAAGTTTTGCTATCCAATTTTTTATAAGTAACCGTCGTTGTGGTGGCACAGGTATCCAAAGTAAAACTGATGGACGGGTTAGCGGGAATTTGATGTTCTTTCTTGCCCCAATACTTTACCAAGGCAATATTACTGGGGGATCTATAGGTAACTTTTCCTTTTTTTTGGTCTTTGGAATACTGGGAAGGGATAAAGTCATTTGCCGTCATAATGGAATCAATTTGTGCAAAGATAGTTTTTAAGGAGTTTTGCTGTAGATCCTGTTAAAATAAATTGTTAATTTAGGGCATTAACAACCAGCCTTTGAAAAAGCAACTTACCTATATCGCAATTTCTGTAGCTGTGTGCCTAATGATTGGGTTTTTATCCAGTTTCGCCACACAATCCTCTGTAAATAGTTGGTATTTGGAATTGAATAAGCCTAGTTTTAATCCGCCAAATTGGCTTTTCGCCCCGGTATGGACCATCCTTTATATTATGATGGGGGTTGCGGCTGGGATTGTCTGGGCAAAAGGGTTTTATCATATATGGGTAAAAACGGCCTTGTACCATTTCGGTATACAATTGTTGTTCAATGCGCTATGGAGCATAATTTTCTTTGGATTTAAGAATCCGTTCGCCGCCTTGCTCGTTATTCTAACCTTACTTATTTTGTTGATCTTTACCATAAAATGGTTTAAAGTGGTGAGTACAACTGCCGCTTATCTACTTATTCCTTATCTCCTATGGGTGTGTTTTGCCACGGCCCTGAATTATAAGATTTGGGAGTTGAATTAATTTTCTTCTGCCATGGCCAATAATTTCATCATAGTCCTGTGATTTCTGGTAGTGGCCTGCACTTTGAGTCTTTTTTCAAAGAAATTATTATCGCATTTTGTCTTGCCATATCCTTGGTCACAGTTGAGGTAGATACAGTTGTTCAAAATAACAAACTGTTCATTAGGAAATTGCTCTTGCTGTAATGTAAAGGCCAATTCGGTATTGGGAACTTCCTGTAGCAATACATAATACCATTTTTTGGTCTCCATTTCATTGTGTCCTGTAAAAGGGGATCGGGCCATAATCTCCTTCAAATCAAAATATGTCTTTGCCATTACAGGAACATCAAAGCCAAAAGTGTCGTAGATACCTTTTTTAATGATCTGTGATACTTTTAGGGGTGAATCTAAATCGCTTTTTAGCACAATGTTACCACTTTGGATATAGGTGCGGACCATTGCAAATTCCAAATTTTGGAGCATAGTCTTTAATTCGGACATTATAATTTTCTTCTGACCACTTACATTGATTCCCCTTAATAATATAATATACGTTGCCATAATGGTTCCATTTTAAAAGCAGTTAATAAAAATAGCAATTTAAGGACTAAGGTGACATAGATAATTTATGGCTTCCAGTTCCTTCCTTGGAAGGTAGATTTAAGGCTTTTTGTGCCTAAGCCCTAAGTATTGAGATTGATTGCGATTTTTGTGGAAATCTTAAGAACCTGATTATTAATTTTTCAAAATTAGTGCCTATATTTTGTTATCTTGATACCCATTTTAAAAATAAACCACCCATATGGAAAAATATATACTAGCGTTAGATCAGGGTACCACGAGCTCCCGTTCTGTTGTTTTCGATAAAAAAGGCAATATTGTTTCGGTGGCCCAAAAGGAATTCACGCAGTATTTTCCAAAGCCGGGTTGGGTAGAGCACGATCCCTTGGAAATATGGTCCTCCCAGGTAAGTACGGCCGCAGAGGCAACTACCAAAAAGGGAATTTACGGGGCCGATATTGCAGCTATTGGAATTACCAACCAACGGGAAACGGTTGTTGTTTGGGATAAAAAAACAGGAAAGCCAGTTTACAATGCCATTGTATGGCAGGATAAGCGGACTTCCAATTATTGTGATGAATTAAAGAAGCAGGGAAAATCCAAACTAATACGGGAAAAAACTGGTTTGGTTATAGACTCCTACTTTTCGGGCACCAAGGTGAAATGGATTTTGGATAATGTGGAAGGAGCCAGGAAAAAGGCGGAAGCAGGGGATTTGATTATGGGAACCATAGATTCTTGGTTAATTTGGAACATGACCAAAGGTGAACTACATATCACCGATGTTACCAATGCCTCCAGAACATTACTCTTCAATATTAATTCTTTGGAATGGGATGATGAGCTGTTGGAGCTTTTTACCATTCCCAAGAGCATGCTGCCGCAGGTTAAACAGTCCAGTGAAGTTTATGGAAATACCAATCCTAATTTCTTTGCAAGCAAAATACCCATTGCCGGAATTGCCGGGGATCAGCAGGCAGCACTTTTTGGCCAGATGTGCACAAAACCTGGTATGGTTAAAAACACTTATGGTACCGGTTGTTTTATGTTGATGAACATTGGGGAAAAACCTATTGTTTCTGAAAATAATCTTTTAACCACAGTAGCGTGGACTATTAATGGGAAGACACAATATGCCCTGGAAGGGAGTATTTTTATCGCGGGTGCCGTTGTTCAATGGTTGAGGGATAGTCTAAAAATAATTAAAAAGTCCGAAGATGTAGAGAAATTGGCGGAATCCGTCAGTAGTACCGATGGGGTTTATTTTGTACCGGCTTTTGCCGGTTTGGGTGCACCGTACTGGAACCAACATGCACAAGGAACTATTTTTGGCCTAACAAGGGGTAGTACGGATGCCCATATCGCCAGAGCGGCCATAGAATCTATAGCTTTTCAGACCATGGATGTTTTAAAGGCTATGGAAGCAGATTCAAAAATCTCCATCAAGGAATTACGGGTCGATGGCGGAGCTACCGTAAATAATATGCTCATGCAATTTCAGGCCGATGTTCTAAATACGGCTACCGTACGCCCAAAAGTAATAGAGACCACAGTTATGGGAGCGGCATATTTAGCTGGTTTGGCGGTCGGATTTTGGGAAAGTCTTGAAGAAATACAGGAGATATGGCAAACCGATGTTAATTTTAATCCCAGTAAAGAGAGGGAAGAAATTGAAAAAAATATTAAAGGCTGGTACAGGGCTATAGATGCTGTAGAATATTGGTCCAAACTAAACGATTAAATAAAAACCAACTAAGTATGACTCCATTTATTGCTGAAATCATCGGCACTTTTTTACTGATCCTATTAGGGGGAGGGGTAGTAGCCAACGTAATCCTAAACAAAACAAAATCGAACGACACGGGCTGGATGGTGATTACCACTGCCTGGGGATTGGCCGTGTACGTCGGGGTGGCAGTAGCTGCACCCTATAGCGGGGCACATCTTAACCCGGCCGTTAGCATTGGCCTTGCTGTTGCTGAAAAATTTGAATGGGCATTGGTGCCAAGCTATATATTGGCCCAGTTTATAGGTGCCATGCTAGGCGCCTTGATCGTTTGGCTCTTTTACAAAGATCATTTTGATGCTACAGAGGACCAGGATACCAAAAAAGCGGTTTTCTGTACTTCTCCGGCCATTAGAAATCCTATTAACAACCTATTTAGTGAGGTCGTAGGTGCCTTTACCTTGGTATTTGTAGTATTATATTTTACGAATGCCACCATAACCGATACGGAAACGGTTATTGGCCTGGGGTCTTTGGGAGCACTTCCAGTAGCGTTTTTGGTTTGGGGAATAGGGCTTTCCTTGGGAGGTACCACAGGCTATGCCATTAATCCGGCCAGAGATCTGGGTCCACGCATAATGCACGCCATAATGCCTATAAAAGGTAAGGGTGGCAGCGATTGGGGATATGCTTGGATTCCAGTGGTTGGGCCTATTATTGGGGCCGTATTGGCAGCTTTATTGATGTTGCTATTGAGTTAACTAAATTATCTGGCTGCTATGGCCTGGGCAGAAATATATGCCCCGGTCCATGCATTCTGAAAATTAAACCCTCCAGTAATGGCATCTATATTGATTACTTCCCCCGCAAAAAACAGGTTGGGTAGTATTTTGCTTTCGTAGGTTTTAAAATTAATTTCCTTTAGGTCTACACCTCCAGCGGTAACAAACTCCTCTTTAAAGGTGCTTTTGCCATCTACCCTAAACTTGGAATTCGTTAACTGCATTGCCAGGTCTTGTAAAAGCGTTTTGGAAATATCTGCCCATTTATCGGTGTCTGCTATGCCGGCCGCTTTTGCCAGACTGATCCATAAGCGCTTTGGAAGTTCAAATGCCTTGGTACGAACTACGGTCTTCTTCCCTTCAATTTCCTTTATCTGTTGAAGCTGCCTTAGTACACCTTCCTCATGATAGGCAGGTAACCAATTTATTTTTATTGAGAATATATAATTTAGTTCATTGAGCAATTGTGCACCCCAAGCCGATAGCCTCAATATTCCAGGTCCGCTCATTCCCCAATGTGTAATTAAGAGGGGACCCTCGGATTCTAGATCTGAAGGGTGAATTGCATATTTTTTAAGGGCCGAATTAAATTTCCCATTGTTTACCTTGGGAGGGATTATCGTAATTCGGGCATTGGTGCTGACCCCTTGTATGCCCGTAATTCTTTCATCTTTAATATTAAAGGTAAAAAGTGATGGTACAGGAGGAACTATAGTATGTCCCAATTGCCGTAAAAGCTCCCATACTTTAGGATTGCTGCCAGTGGCAACCAATATTTTCTTGGCTTTGTAGGTGGTTCGTATCGATTTAATTTCCCATGAGTAATCATCCTTTCCATTAGTATCGTCCATTGGGGTTATGCCAACCACGGAACTATTTTTAAGCACCTTAATTCCAAGTCGCTCCGTTTCCCCAACAAAACAGTCTATGATCGTTTGGGACGAATTGGTGGAGGGGAACATTCTTCCATCAGCTTCAATGTTCAGGTGTATACCCCGTTTTTCAAAGAAGCCCATAGTGTCGCCAGTGCAATAGTTATGGAAGGGACCCAATAGTTCCCTTTCACCCCTGGGATAATTCTTGGAAAGTTCTTTGGGATCAAATTCGGCATGGCTAACATTACAGCGTCCACCACCAGATACTTTAACCTTGCCCAGTACATCCTTGCCACGTTCAAGTATGGCTACTTTTAATTTTGGGTTGGACTCCACTATATGTATGGCGCCATAAAAACCTGCGGCACCTCCTCCTAATACAATTACATCGAACATTAATTAATGCGTTCTGGATAATTGGTGATGATGCCATCCACTCCCAATCGCTCTACCGCTTCAATTTCTTCAGGTTCATTTACGGTCCATGGATAGATTTTAAATCCTGCCTTCTTTATCTCGTGAACGTTTTCCAAGGTCAAATCTTCAAAATACGGATTAATGGCCACGGCTCCCAACTCCTTGGCGATGTCCAAGGCTTCCAGTGGATCACCGCTAATTAGGATAGCAATGGGCACTTGGGCATTCAGCTTTCGCATGGCCTGAAGTTCATCCCATCTAAAGCTGGAAATTATAAATTTGTCTATAGGCCAGCCTTTTTCCTTTATGTAGTAATTCATTATAAAGTTTACCCTGTCCGCGGTGTTGGCACCTTTTAGCTCAATATTTAATTGAACTTTCTTGTCTATTACATTCAGCACCTCCTGTAGGGTTGGAATTTTGTGATTGCCTATAAGCGTTAATTTCTGCAGGTCTTCAAAATTATAGTCCTCTATTTTTCCAACGCTATCGGTAAGTCTTTCCACTTCGTCATCATGGAACACTACAGTTTCCCCACTTTTTATTTTAAATACGTCGATCTCTATCATGTCCACACCAAGATCTATTGCTTTTTGTATAGATGCCAAGGTGTTTTCCGTTTCATGCCCCATGGCACCTCTATGGCCAATAACCAAGGGTTTGTTCATATTGTCACAACTTAAAATTAATAGAAATAGGAGTAAAGATCCAACTAGTGATGATTTTTTCATAATGTAATGTACTAATCTATTTTAAACTTAAAATTAAGGATTCCAATGGTTGTATATCTATTCTTATGTGGCCAATTTCACCTATGACGATTAAGGACAACTCCCTTTCTTTGAACAATTGGTCCTTAGCCGTATAGGTCTTGTTCTCCAGACCCCATTTTTGTACAATTTCCTGCGGCAGTTTTAAATCAAACCCAAATGCTTGTTGTGCATCAAAATTAGAAATAATTATTAGTTTTTCATTTTGGGACCACCTTACAAAGGACAATACATGGTGATTATAATATTCTGTATGATCTTTGTTATAAAAATGAATATCCCTATAGTTTCCCATTAGCGCACTACTATTAATGGTGAAATTAAGCAAGTTCTTGTAAAATGTTCTAAGTTCTTTCTCTTTGGCGGACAATTGGCCTCCGTCAAATTTTTTATTGTTGACCCAGCGTTGAAAGTGTGGAACCCCAATATAATCGAAGATCGAGGTCCTGCTGGGGGACCCAAAACCAGCATGTTCAGCGGCAGGCTCTCCCACCTCTTGTCCAAAGTAGATCATGGTTGGCGAGGTGCTTATGGTTGCGGAAACCACCATGCCCGGTTTGGCCTTTTCGGCATTTCCCAAAAATTCTGGACAGGCAATGCGTTGCTCGTCATGATTCTCCAGAAAATGAAGCAGTTGGTGTTCAATATCCATGAGTCCGTTTTGCACTACTGGAATGTGGTCTGTCCACCCATGGCCCTGCATGATATGTTTTAAGGAATCATAAAACTCTACCTTGTCATATAGATAGTCCATTTTCCCTTTAAAAATGTAATCACGGTACTGGTCGGGATTATATACTTCGGCCATTAAAAATGCTTCTGGATTTTTCATTTTTATGGATGAATTCATAAAGCTCCAGAATTCTACGGGAACCATTTCGGCCATATCGTAACGAAATCCGTCCACTCCCTGTTCTAGCCAGTAGAGGGCAATATCCCTGAATTTTTTCCAAGAATCGGGAACTTCCCTATTTTGCCAAAATTTAAAATGTTCGGAATAGTCCTTGTGTCCAAAGTCTTCAGGAAGTAATTCAAAATCCCTATGTCCATCCGGACTAACACCGTAATTGATCTTTACGGTCTCGTACCAATCATTAAAATCAGGTTTGGACAAACGAGATCCATTACCTGTCCATTTAGCGGGGGTTTCTGTAAATTTATTGTCCGAAAGTTTATTTTGCTCTCCACCTAACGGCAGGTAGCCATCTCTCCAGTCCGGAACCGTAAAGGATTCTCCCGGATTGTAATAAAAATTGTTGTCCTTGGCATAAACGACATTTTTGTTGTCCTTGGCTCCAAAATCTACCACTCCTCGGGGATTGTTTTTTCCTTCGTATTTTCTGGCAATATGATTGGGAACAATATCGATGATTACCTTTAAATCGGCCTTATGGCTCCTTGTGATCAAGGCTTTAAATTCCGATAATCTGTTTTTGGGATTATGGGCCAGATCTGGATTAACATTGTAATAATCCTTTACGGCATAAGGCGAACCCGCCCTGCCTTTCACAACGTCAGGATCATCGTTGGAGATGCCGTATGCGGTATAATCCCTTATTAGGGCATGATGTGGAATACCCGTATACCATATATGGGTTACTCCTAGATCTTTAATTTCCTTTAAGGCTTTCTGAGTGAAGTCACGGAATTTGCCCACCCCATTATCTTCAATGGTCCCCCAAGGTTTATTGGTGGTATTGGTATTGCCGAATAACCTGGTAAATACTTGGTAAACTACTGTTTTTCGAATTTCAGTGGTCTGTTTCATTTTATGCTTCTTTTCGGAATGAAAAGCCAATTAGGAGTTGATAAGCTTTTCCATGCAATAATGATACATGTTTTTGGAATTAATGTTAATTTTTTGCAAAATTTTTCTCCAACTACACCTTTTGCTACAATTTATTTAAGTTTTTGTAGAATCCTATCCCAATCATGTATTTTCTAAACATTCTTGGGATATTTTGTTTGGTAAATAAATTAAGTGGACGGGGAATAATTTTTATTGCCAGCAGTCAAAACCAGACGTTTGCCGTTAACCCGGATAGACATTTCAACCGTGCCCTCCAACTCAAAAGTGGTTTCGTTCTCCGAAACCAAAACCTTTAAAATTCTATTTCTAAAATTTACTTTGAAGGAGTAGGATTTCCATTCCTTTGGTATTCTTGGGGTAAAGGATAATTTGTCGTCCAAAATCCGCATTCCACCAAAACCTTCTACGATACTCATCCAAGTGCCCGCCATGGAAGTAATATGTAGGCCTTCTTTTACTTCCTTGTTATAATCATCCAGATCTAGCCTGGAGGTACGTAGATAGAAGGTATATGCCTGATCCATTCTGTTCAATTTTGCAGCCTGAATACTATGTACACAAGGTGATAGGGAAGATTCATGTACTGTAAAGGGCTCATAAAAATCGAAATGCTTTTCCAATTCTTCTATAGTGAAATGGTCTTCAAAGAAATAAAATCCCTGTAGGGTATCTGCCTGTTTTATATAAGGAGACCTTAAAATGCGGTCCCAACTCCATTTTTGGTTAATGGGCCTATCTTTTTTGTTCAATTCCTTAACAGGGATGAGTTCTTTGTCCAAAAAACCATCTTGCTGTAAATAAACACCTAATTTATCATCATAGGGGAAGTACATTTTTTTTGCCACCTTGCCCCAGCCTTTAGTCTCCTTTTCGGTCAGCTTGGTAACTCCTATAATTCGATGGTAATCGTCTGGATAACCCTCTTTTACCTTTTGTAGTTCCTGAAGGGCATAATTAATACACCATTTGGCTATATAATTGGTGTACCAGTTATTGTTTACATTATTCTCGTATTCATTGGGACCGGTAACACCAAGTATTACATATTTATCTTTTTGGGCAGATAACGTTGCCCTTTGGTGCCAAAAACGGGCTATTCCAATCAATACTTCCAGTCCCATTTCCGGGATATAGGTATAATCTCCTGTAAAACGGTAGTAATTATAAATGGCAAAGGCAATGGCGCCATTACGGTGTATTTCCTCAAAAGTTATTTCCCATTCGTTATGGCATTCTTCCCCGTTCATTGTTACCATAGGGTATAAGGCCGCACCGTCTACAAATCCCAATTTTCGGGCATTCTCAATGGCTTTTTCCAAATGGTTATACCTATAGGTGAGGAGGTTTCTGGCCACCTTTTTATTTTTGGTGGCCATGTAAAAAGGAATGCAATAGGCTTCTGTATCCCAGTAAGTGCTACCGCCGTATTTTTCCCCGGTAAATCCTTTGGGTCCAATATTAAGTCTGGAATCCTTACCTAAATAGGTTTGGTTTAAGTGAAAAATATTAAATCGAATACCTTGTTGTGCCCTTACATCACCGTCGATCATAATGTCGCTCATTTCCCAAATTCTGGACCATGATTTTTTTTGCAGTTCCAACAGGGCATCGAAACCTAGTTCGGTTACTTTTTGCAAGGCCTTTTTGGCGGCAGAGATCAGTTCAGTTTTCTTATGATTGGTAGAGACCGTGTATCCTCCATATTTAATCAACAATAGGGTCTCTCCTTTTTTAAGGTCCTTTTTATAGTGATGCACTACCGTATTCTCTGAAATAGCCTCTAAAGGCTTTTCATGACCCGGTTGATCATTATGGTACAACCTACTCTCCATAAAAGTGCAGGTAGAAAAATTAGTCTTCATGGTGTGGGCCTCAATAAAGCCCTGAAATCCTTCCGATGAAACCCCGGTAGTATTCCAAAATTGGTCATCCCAGTTGGTGTCCTCATTGGTGATTCCACTATCTATATAAGGATGGAAGGCTATTGTCGTATTTTGATTTAAAGGGGTAATCCCGTATTTAATGGCCCCCACCTCATCATGGTCCAAACTTAGGAATCGGGTGATTTTTACTGCTACAACGGAATTATTGGGTAAGGTGGCCTTAAAGCTCCGCGTATACCAGCCTTCCTGCATATTTAGCTCCCTTCGAAAATCTTCCACATTCTTGCAGGTGTTCAAATCCAGGGTTTCCCCATTTATAAGTACATTTATTCCAATCCAATTTGGAGCGTTCAAAACCTTTGCGAAATACTCGGGATAGCCATTTTTCCACCAGCCTACCCTTGTTTTATCTGGATAGTATACCCCTCCAATATAGCTTCCTTGAAAAGTTGGGCCGGTATATTTTTCCTCAAAATTGGCGCGTTGGCCCATGGCTCCGTTCCCAAGACTGAATAAACTTTCTGAGGATTTTACCCTGTCCTTTTCAAATCCTTCCTCAATAATAGACCAGTTGTCCGGCTTAATGTAATCTTGATTCATTCTGCTAGTATTTCTGCGTTATAGTAATGGGCTTATGGTAGTTTTTGTTGTTGCAAATCGGAAATTACCAAATTAACCAAATATTGTCAATGTGCGCTCTAAACTTTATTCCATAAGGCTATTAATGAATTTATCATCCATTTCTGTAAAATTCCCAAAGACGAATTTTGCCTTGGAAAGCACTTCTTCCTCCCCTATGCCAATACTCAGCATTCCCGCATTATTGGCTGCCTCTATCCCTGCCACTGCATCTTCAAAAACCACGCAATCCTCCGGGGGAACCCCCAATTGTTCTGCAGCCATCAAAAAAACTTCTGGATCGGGCTTGGCTTTGGCTACATGGGTGCCATCTACGATCACATCAAAATAATCCATTAATTTTACCTTTTCCAAAATAGGTCGGGCATTTTTACTGGCCGAACCCAAAGCAATGGGCATATGATTCTTTTTGAGAAGCCTAAGTACTTTTTGGACATCTGATAAGATTTCAGATTCGTCCATACCCTCAATAAGGGACAAATAATCTTCATTTTTCTCGACTAGCCATTTATTAAATTGTTCTTGCGAGGCTTTGATGCCCCCAATTTGCAGTAGGATTTCCAGGCATCTTTTGCGACTAACTCCTTTAAATTGCTCGTTTTGTTCTTGGGTAAATTCAAAGCCCAATGCATTGGCCAATTTTCTCCAGGCCAAATAATGGTATTTGGCGGTATCAACAATAACACCATCCAAATCGAATATAAATCCAGTTTTTTTCATTCCTTAAGAAATCAGTTAAAATAAGACAGGGCCATAATAAAAAAGTATTGTGGCAAAGAGATTTTTTTTGTTCCAAATGCTTGCTTACCACAAATTAATATCATTTAGTAAGTGGACGATATTACTTTTTCTGGCCAGCCAATAAAACCTAATTTACGGTAGACCCGCGCTCTATTAGGGTGGGCTCCAAAACTCTGGTGGTGTATGTTTCCTCTTCCAGTTCACTTTCTACTTTTTCAATAAGCATTTCTGCCGCTATTTCTCCCATATGTTCGCCATGTTGGGCCACCGCTGTTAACCCTGGGGAGGCGTATTTGGATAAAAGTCCGTCCGTAAAACCAATAAAGGAAATATCTTCTGGAATTTTTAAGCCCTTGCTTTGCACCAACCTCATACTATGGATGGCAAAAATTTCATTCACACTTAATACGGCGTCCACTTTTTGGTGATTAAAAAAATCTTCGATCACATTTTCGTCAATCGTCATGGACGGGAATTTCAGGATAAGATCTTCGTTATATGCAATGCCATTATCGGACAAGGCCTCCCGATACCCTGCAGCTCTTTCCCTACTAACACTAAAATAGTCCTCTGTAGTGATCAGGGCTATTCTTTTTCTTCCGTCTTTTATAAATTTGGTAACCGCGTTATAAGCGCCCTTTTTATCATTGATAATTACCTTGTCACATTTGATATCCTCAGTAATTCGATCAAATAATACTAGGGGGATTCCCTGTTCGGTAACTTCCTTTAAATGGTTATAGTCATTCTTTAATTGTGTGCCAGCCGAGAGGGCCATTATAAATCCGTCTATACTTCCATTGGCCAACAATTCCATATTAATGACTTCCCTGTCAAAAGATTCGTCTGACACACATACAATGACATTATAGCCTTTGGCATTGGCGTATTTTTCAATACCTCTAAACACTGTGGTAAAAAAATGATGGACAATGTCCGGGATAATTACCCCAATATTCTTGGTGCGTTTGTTCTTTAAGCTTATTGCAATATTGTTGGGTTTGTAATTGTATAATTTTGCAAAAGCCTGGACCTTTTCTTTAGTGTCCGCTCCAATTTCCTCACTATTTTTCAAGGCTTTGGATACAGTAGAAATGGAAACCCCTAATTCCCTTGCAATATGTTTGAGGGTTATTTTTTTTTTCAAAGGTGATTTTTTTTCAATGTGAATATACTACTAAAAATACAAAAGCATTTGGACCTTTTTGGCCTAAATACAAATATTTAAAATGGAAAGTGTAAAAATAATACAATGATTTAAGGTGTTGGACCAAATTCGGTAAAATGTTAAAATACTATTGTATTTAGTCAAAATACCATTATATTTAAAAAAGCTGTATATTCGTACAAAATTACGATATTTTGAAAATTGATCTAATCTAAAACGTTTTCGGAATTATTTAGGCGTTAAAATCGAGAATATATCAAAATATTGTAATTGAAGCATTTATCTTCGAAACAAGAACTTTAACTCAATTAATTATCTAACTCAATTAAATCTTTTAATTTATGAAGCTTAAATTACTCAAGAGCCTTTTGCTTTTTGGAACATTTTTGTGTTTTGGAACTGCAACAGCGCAAGAGGTATCAGGTACTGTATCTGATGCTACTGGGCCCTTACCGGGTGCCAGTGTAGTGGTTAAAGGAACCACAAACGGAGCACAAACAGATTTTGATGGCAATTTCGTTATTAGTGATGTGGCCGCAGGCTCCACTCTTGTATTCAGCTATATCGGCTATAAAACACAAGAGGTGGCCTTAAGTAACCAGACCACACTTAATATTATGATGGAGGAAGATGCGCAGGCATTGTCCGAAGTTGTAATTATTGGTTATGGTACCACTACTATAAAGGATGCAACTGGTGCTGTTTCGGCAGTAACCTCAGAAGATTTTAATGGAGGTGTTATCTCCTCGCCCGAACAGTTAATTCAAGGAAAAACTGCCGGTGTCCAAATTTCGCAAGGTAGTGGGGAGCCAGGTTCTGGTGTTTCTATTAGGATTAGGGGTACATCCTCGGTTAGGTCCAACAACGATCCATTATTTGTGGTTGATGGAGTTCCACTTCCTTCGGGAGGTAGTTCCTCTGAAGGAACTGATATAGGTGTAGGTTCTAGTTCGGCCAGAAACCCCCTTAGCTTTTTGAACCCAAATGACATAGAAAGTATGAGTATCCTAAAGGATGCATCCTCGACCGCTATTTATGGTTCCAGGGGTGCCAATGGAGTAGTAATCATTACCACCAAAAGTGGTAAGGGTGGTGCTCAGGGAGGTACTTGGGAATTTTCTTCAGATCTAAGTTTTTCGTCTCCCGCCAATGAATTTGATTTGTTGAATAGGAGCGAATTCTTATCGGCCGTTTCAGCTTTTGGTGGATCTGCAACAGATTTGGGCAATGATACCGATTGGCAATCCTTGGTCACTAGAAATTCATCTTCCACCAATAATAACCTTGCTTACTCTCAAAATTATGGTTCAGGAAACGTAAGGGCAACTTTTAATTATGGCAAGCAGTTTGGGATTGTTCCAAAATCCTCTCAGGAGAGGGTCACAGGCAGAATTAATCTTTCCCAAAGAGTATTTGACAATAAGTTGAGGTTGGATTTGCAAAGTACCATCTCCCGTGTAAATGACGAGGCGCCACCATTGAGTGGTAGTGCAGGTTCTACTGGCGATATGTTGGGTTCTGCCTACTCCGCCAATCCTACTTGGCCTGCAAATAGTACGTACAACCCTGGGGATAGGATAAACCCGTTGAATTTGTTGGAGAACTGGCAAAGTTTAACCTACACCGATCGTTTTCTAATCAACCTTTCGGCCTCCTACGATATTGTGGAAGACTTAACGGCCAAGGTTACCGTGGGATACGATAAATCCAATTCTACACGTGAGGCTGAATTGGGCAGCAAGTCTTTTAATGTGGGCCGTGGTGCAGGTGGTAATGGTAGAGGTACCCTTAATGATGTTAACCTAGAGAATAGGCTATTGGAATTGACCTTGACCTATAAAAAAGAGTTTGACAATTCGGTATTGGATGTACTAGGGGGGTTCTCTTATCAGGATTTTAATACTGAAGGTCGAAATGTTGAAGGCTGGGGTTATTCCTCAACCAATTTAAACTCCATGGCCAGGAATTTAACCGATGCCGCAAGCAAGATTGAATCCATGATTACAGGCTCTTACCAGCAATATGGTTATGCCTCAGGAGGTGATGCCGATCTTTTTGTGAATAGACTTTTCCCTACACCGGTTTCAGATCGCCTTGGTGAAGTAAGCCTTCCAGTTAAATCTGTTTTTACCAACACCTTTGATAATACAGATGAGTTGCAATCCTTTTTTGCCAGGGCCAATTACAGCATAGCAAGTAAGTATTTGTTTACTGCAACGGTCAGGGCCGATGGTTCCTCCCGTTTTGGTGAAAATAACCGATATGGTATTTTTCCCTCTGCAGCCTTTGCATGGAAGATCAATGAGGAAGATTTTATGGGTGATGCCATGTCTACCTTAAAGCTTAGGTTGAGCTACGGTATTACGGGTAACCAGGATGGTTTGGGTTACGGAAGATTCGCTAGAAGGGAAAGATATTCCACTACTACTAATGGCGATCCAAACATTGGTGATGGTGGGGCAGTAAGTGTCCCAGGTATTTCTACCGTGGAATTTGCCAATCCTGATTTAAAGTGGGAGGAGACGACACAGTATAATGCCGGTCTGGATTTTGGATTTGGCAATGATCGTTTCAGCGGATCAATCGATGTGTACCGTAAGGAAACTAGGGATTTACTACTTAATATAGAAGCCGCTCAGCCTTCACCGCAACCTACATTTTTCCAAAACTTGGATGCGGTAGTATTGAATCAAGGAGCTGAATTTTCCCTTAATTATGATATTTTACAAGGAGAGGATTTTGGTTGGAACGCCGGATTTAATGTCTCTTATAACAAAAACGAAATTACCGATTTTGATGGGGAGATTGCAGCTGGAACCATTCGAGGTGCAGGATTGTCCAATGCTTTTGCGCAACGTTTGGCATCAGGACAACCTTTGTATTCCTTTTATCTAAGGAAATTTACTGGCTTCGATGCTAACGGTAACCCTGTTCATGAGGGTGGTGTGGATAATCAACAGTTCTTGGGCAAGAGTGCCCTTCCTGATATCACTGGTGGTTTCTCTACAAGTGCCAATTATAAAAATTGGTCCGCCTCCATGTATTTCAATGGTCAGTTTGGGAACTATATATACAACAATACCGCCAACGCCTTTTTTACCGGAGGTGCTATTGGTAGTGGTAATAACGTAACACAGAATGTGGTGGAATTGGCAGGACAGGAAGGTAGGTTTGCGGAAGCTTCGGTTTCGACAAGATTCTTGGAAAAAGGAGATTTTGTAAGATTGCAAACGGCTTCCATTTCCTATAACGTTCCATTAAAGGATGGCCTGTTCAAGTCTATGAGACTTAGTCTTACAGGTCAGAACCTTTTTGTGATTACAGATTATTCCGGTCTTGATCCAGAGGTTAGTGTAGCGCCGGCAAGTGCCGCCCTATTAAATGGTCTGCCTATAGCGGGTATCGACTACAGTGCCTTCCCAAGACCAAGAACATACACATTAGGATTTAACGTAACTTTTTAATCATAGCATTATGAACATACAAAAATATATGAAACCCGTTTTCGGCTCCATATTTGTATTGGTAAGCCTTGTAGCCTGTACCAATCTGGAGATAGAAGAAACGGATTCGATCATTACTAAGGCGGCCAGCGGTGGTTTTACCCCAGTGGCCGATCCGGCCTCTTCCTTGAGCGACCTATACAATAAGGTAGGTACCGATTTTCAAACTCAAGAAAATATGTACGCCATGGCTGAGGTAACTACAGATGAATTATTAATTCCAACACGGGGAACCGACTGGGGTGATAACGGAATTTGGCGACAATTGCATACCCATACCTGGACCCCTGCACATTTATTTATTAAAAATGCATGGAATAATTTAAATCAAAATGTATTTCGGGCCTCGGAAATTATAGAAAGTAATCCGAGCGCAGCAGTTTTGGCTGAAGCCAAATTTCTGAGAGCATTCAATATGTTTTTTCTAGTGGACTTTTTTGGCTCCGTACCTTTTAGGGAGGTGGACGAGGGACCTGAAATTAATCCAAAGGTATTGAGCAGAAGTGAGGCCTTTAGTTTGGTAGAGAGCGATTTGTTGGCTGCATTACCAGGTTTGCCAGATGGTCTTCCAGGAACTGCCAATACAGGAACTGCGACAAAGGCAGCGGCAAATTTCCTTTTGGCTAAATTATATCTAAATGCCCATATTTACAACGGCGGAACCGCTGATAACGCAAATATGCAGAAGGTTATTGATGCGGTAGATGATATTGCAGCTCAAGGTTTTGCCATAGAAACGGGATATTTTCAAATATTCGAATCGTCGGATGACAATGAGACTATATTTTATTTAAAGAGTGAAGTTGCAGCCAGAATCTGGAATGGTCTGCATTACAATATGAACTCTCCCGATAATACCGGTGGAGGTTGGAACGGATTTTCCACATTGGCCGAATTCTATGATTCTTTTGAAGGTGCCGCCACCTCAAATTATGTGGGTGATGGCCAGGAAGAACGAAGAGGCTGGGTACCGGATGCATCCAATGCCAACAATATTAATCTAGGGCTTGGGTATGGTTTTTTAATTAACCAACAGTATAACGAAGATGGTACTAAATTGAAAAACAGACAGGGCGGTGACCTAATATTAACCAAGGAGTTGACCTCTTTGGTGGGTAATGGTGAAGCTGCAGGTATGAGGATTCTTAAGTATCACCCAAATGACGGAGGAGAAATTGACTCTTTTAGAAAACATCAAATTCTTTTCAGATATTCAGATGCACATCTAATGAAGGCAGAGGCAATGATGCGTATGGGTGAAGACGTTACCACATTGGTCAATGAATTGCGCCAAGCTAGGACCAATACCCCAGATTTACCCAATGTTACAGAGGATGTCTTACTTGCAGAAAGAGGTAGGGAGTTGTATGTAGAGTTTTGGAGAAGGAACGATTTGGTGAGATTTGATAAATTTACCGCGCCTTGGAGCTTAAAGGAGATAAGTGGGGATCCCAATTTAAATCTTTTCCCAATTCCGGAAACTGCATTGCTTTCCAATCCCAATTTGGTTCAGAACCCTGGGTACTAAGAATTTAGTTTAAGTTTATTAATTGAAAAAGAGGGCTGTTCATTTGAGCAGCCCTCTTTTTATTTCCTATAATTTGTTACCTAGTGTTCTCGCCTTAAATAAATAGTTTTCTATATGTTAAAGTCAACACTAAAGGATAAGTAGGTATCTAATTTGTTCTAAAACTACCTCGAATTGATTCCCAATCTGTTATTTGGCAAAATAGACATAAATGCCAATTACGATAACGCATATGGCAATCCCTACTTGGTTCACATATTTAAAGGGCTCAATGGAAACCTGCTTGGTGTATTCCAATTCAAAAGCTTCTTTTCTAGGGTAAAACTTACCTATAAGAAGCATAATTGCCACATTGGTCACAAATAAAATTGCCATGATGTGCAAAAAGTGCGGATAGGCATCGGCTTCCACCAATTTTAAGGCGGCAGGATCGGTAATTCCTGATGCCTTGGCCGATTCCAGCGCTTTGTCTACAAACTGACCTTTGAGTATAAACTGACTAATAATATATAACAATGACCCAGAAAAGATACCTATTTTAGCAGCGATGGCAGGGACTCTTTTGGTTAAATACCCCACAACGATAATGGTAAAAATAGGAATACTATAAATTCCGTTTATTTCTTGTAGGTAGTTAAAGAGACTACCCGCGTTGGCAATTAATGGAGCAATGAACATGGCGGCAAGTGCTAAACATATTCCAAATATCTTACCGTATTTAACTACGGTTTTCTCTGAAGCTTCCTTATTGATGTGCTGTTTGTAGATATCTATTCCAAATAATGTTACGGAACTATTAAGTACACTATTGAAGGAGCTTAATATAGCTCCGAACAATACTGCGGCAAAAAATCCAATGAGAGGTTTAGGCAATACTGCACGGACCAATTCTGGATAGGCAAGGTCGCTAGAAGCCAAACCGCCATCAAAATAGTGATAGGCTATCATTCCGGGGAGCACCAAAATTAAGGGACCCAATATTTTTAAAAATGAGGCCAATAACAATCCTTTTTGTCCTTCGGCCAAATTTTTAGCTCCCAACGCCCTTTGAATAATCTGTTGGTTGGTACCCCAATAAAATAATTGTACCAACATCATTCCAGTAAATATGGTTGAAAAAGGAACTTCCTGTCCTGGCTCACCAGTAGAATCAAATCTTACAGCATCCGACGTAATTAAATTATCGAGACCCGTAAACATATTACCGTCGCCAATGGCCATCAGACCAAAAATAGGAATCATAATTCCGCCGATCATAAGTCCAATAGCGTTGATACTATCGGAAACCGCTACTGCCTTTAATCCTCCAAATACGGCATAAATAGATCCTATAATTCCAATGCCCCATATACAGACTACCAAGGCCGTAGTGTCCGACACGCCCAAAAGTTCAGGAACATTGAACATTCCACTTATTGCAACCGATCCAGAATAGAGGATAACGGGCAAGAGCACCACCACATAACCGGTAAGAAATAATCCTGAAGTTATAGTTTTGGTGGTAATATCAAATCTTTTCGCTAAAAATTGGGGAATGGTGGTAAGTCCGCCTTTTAAATATCTAGGTAATAAGAAAATTGCCGTAACTACCATAGCGATTGCTGCCAAGGTCTCCCAGGCCATGACCGATAATCCATCGGTGTAGGCACTTCCGTTAAGACCAACAATTTGTTCCGTGGAAAGGTTGGTGAGTAATAATGAACCCGCGATTACACCAGCAGTAAGGCTTCTGCCTCCCAAGAAATAACCATCAGACGAACTTTCATCAGTTTTTCGGGTAGCTAAATATGCTATAAGGGCTACCAAAAGGGTAAAGCCCACAAAAGAAAGAATTCCTAACATTATGAATAAAGTTTAATTGATTGGGCTAAATATATTGGATTATTTATAATATACGGCAAGCATAATTAATTTATCACAAAATCACCTTATATAAATTATCAATTTAATATCAATAAAACGCAAATAAATATCAATTATTAACAGTGCTGGCAACGGTAATTTATTGAACTTTAGTTATCTTGTCATGAATTTTTAAAGAGTGGATTTTTTCTCTTTAGATACTGGTCTATATAACAATTTTAAATCTTTTGAATAGTATTCTATAATGGAGAATTTTATGTTACAGAAACTATTTCTTTTGGGAGGGAGATGTTAATTGTTGGGAAATGGATTTAATTTTTGAAATGAAAAAAGGCATAAAATACCTTGAATGGATTTTAAGGCTGTCTTAAAAATAATCACAAATATATATGGGGAAAATTAATATAAGGGTAAGCCTTATTTTATTGATATTGGTAGTGTTTTCATTGGGATCCTGTTCCCCTAAAAAAGAAGATGTTAAAACTGCAGAAATTAAAGATGAGACCCTGTTTTCATTATTGGCTTCCGAAAAAACGGGAATCGACTTTGTAAACAAAGTGGTAAATCAGAAAAACTTCAACATTTTTAAATATAGAAATTTCTACAATGGTGGTGGTGTTGCAATTGGAGATATTAATAACGACGGCTTGCCGGACATATATCTTACAGGAAATATGGTCCCCAATAAGTTGTATTTGAACAAAGGAGACCTAAAATTTGAAGATATTTCGGAGGCAGCTGGAGTGGAAGGCAATAAGCCTTGGTCTACTGGGGTAACCATGGTAGATATTAATAGTGACGGATTTCTGGACCTGTATGTTAGTAATGCTGGAAATATGGAGGGCAATAACCATGACAATGATCTTTACATAAATAACGGTGATCTTACATTTTCCGAAAAGGCAGCGGATTATAATTTGGCGAAGACCGGTTTTTCTACCCATGCCGCATTTTTTGATTATGACAAGGATGGGGATCTGGATGCCTATATCCTAAATAACAGTAATGTACCTGTAAGTAGTTTAGGCTATGCCGAACAGCGGGAGGTAAGGGCCCAGGATTGGGCCGGAGTTCCTGATATTTTTAAGGGTGTGGGAGATATGCTCCTTAGAAATGACAACGGAAAATTTGTGGATGTTAGCGAAAAAGCAGGTATTTATGGTAGTTTAATAGGTTTCGGTCTTGGAGTTATGGTCAGTGATATCAATGGAGATCTATATCCGGATATCTACGTTTCCAACGATTTTTATGAAAGGGATTACCTCTATATTAATCAAAAAGATGGGACATTCAAGGAAGAAATAGAACAATGGACCTCCCATTTAAGCTTATCGGCAATGGGTATTGATATGGCCGATATAAATAATGACGGTTTTGCAGATATCTTTATTACGGACATGCTTCCTGAGGGAGATCAAAGAGTGAAATCAGTTATGGAGTTTGAGGGTTTCAATGTTTTTAAATTAAAGCAGAGTAAGGATTTTTACCAACAGTACATTCAAAATACCCTTCAGTTGAACAACGGAAACAATTCGTTTTCTGAAGTAGCCTATTACAGTGGGGTTGCGAAGACCGATTGGAGCTGGGCGGGTCTGTTATTTGATATGGACAACGACGGATTAAAGGATATTTATATTACCAACGGCATAAATCACGATTTGACAGACTTGGATTTCGTGGATTTTTTTGCCAATGAAATTATCCAGAATATGGCACTTACCGGGGAGAAACAATCCATAGATTCCATTATCTCCAAAATGCCGATCGCACCACAACCCAACTATGCGTATAGGAACAATGGTGACATTACATTTTCCAATGAGACCAAAAATTGGGGAATGGAATTGCCCAGTATGTCCAATGGTGCAGCTTACGGAGATCTTGATAATGACGGCGATCTGGATATTGTGGTCAACAACGTTAATATGGAAGCTTTTCTATATGAGAACCACAGTAATGAAAAGTCGGAAAACACCTATCTCAAATTGAAATTTGAAGGTACCGGGGCCAATAAATTTGCCATCGGAACCACCGTAAAACTTTTTGTCGACAATCAGATTATACTACAGGATTTGATGCCTTCAAGAGGGTTTCAATCTTCTGTAGATTATGTGATGACCATTGGTTTGGGCAAAAATACCACTATAGATTCCATGTTGATAATATGGCCGGATGATCGTACCCAAAAATTCAATAATATTAAAGCAAATCAATTCCTGACCCTCAAAAATTCTGACGCCAAGGAAATATTTGTTCCCAATAAAAAAATACTTGCCAATCCACTACTCAGAGAAATTGGCAATTCCAAACTTTTGGTACATAAAGAGAATAATTATAACGACTTTGATTACGAGGGACTAATCTCTAAAATGCTTTCCCAGGAAGGACCAGCTTTAACAGTGGCCGATGTAAATGGTGACGGGAATGAAGATGTTTTTATTGGAGGTGGCGCCAACCAGGCGGGGGTACTCTATCTTCATGATGGCAAGGGAGGCTTAACGCCTACAAAGCAAAACGCTTTTGAAAAGGATATGGCCATGGAGGATACCGCAGCAGCATTTTTGGATGTAGATGGTGATGGGGATTTGGATCTTATGGTAGGAAATGGAGGCAATCAGGTAGGTGATGAAAAACTTTACAGGGCAAGGCTTTATATTAATAATGGAAAGGGGATTTTTGAAGCCTCAAATGTAAATTTACCCAGCTCTTTTAAAAATATTGCAGTAATAGCTCCCGAAGATTTTGATAATGACGGTGATATGGACGTGTTTATTGGATCCAGAAGTGTAGTTGGTAATTATGGGTTGGATCCAGACCATTTATTCCTGGAAAATAACGGTGACGGCACTTTTACGGATGCAACGGAACGGTTGGCCTACGATACCAAACAAGCAGGGATGGTGACGGACGCCCTCTGGATAGATATCGATGGCGATAAAAAGAAAGATTTGATAACTGTAGCGGATTGGGGAAAGCCCATAATTTATAAGAACTCCGGAAAACGCTTGTCAAAATTGAGCACGGCATTGGATAGTCTTAGCGGATGGTGGAATGTTGTAAGTGCTGAGGATTTGGACAATGATGGCGATTTTGATTTAATTATAGGGAATCAAGGAAGTAATGTGCCCTATTCCTGTTCCAAAGCCAATCCCATGAAATTGTGGGTCAACGATTTTGATAACAATGGCACTATAGAACAGATTACCACTCGCAATTTTGAAGGAAAGGATTATCCCATTCATCAAAAGAAGGAGCTTACGACCCAAATGGTAGCCTTGAAAAAGCAGAATCTTAAGTCCTCCGAATATGCCAAGAGAACTATTGATGAACTATTTTCAAGTGACACTTTTATCAATTCAATTGTAAAGGAAGGGACCGTACAGGAATCCGTAATCGCCATAAATGAAGGAGGCGGAAAATTTACCATTAAGAAATTGCCCGGACGTGTACAATTGTCCTGTGTTTGTGGCATTACATGTGCCGATGTCAATAATGATGGTTATTTAGACCTTATAATGGGAGGTAATAATTTTGAATTTAAACCTCAATATTCGCGCTTGGATGCCAATTTTGGAAGTATACTATTAGGCAATGATAAGCTCGACTTTAAATGGCAAAATTACGATGAAAGCGGGTTTTTTATTAAAGAGGAGGTGAAACATATTGAACAGTTTAAGGGTAAAAATGGAAAAAAATTCGTCATCGTTGCCCTTAATGATAACAAACCAAAAGTATTTGCACTGGATGAGTAGGTATACATTATATATTTTAGGGGCATTACTTCTAATTGGTTGTGGGCCCAAGGAAGGTGAAATTTTCAGAAACCCATCACCGGGTGAAACGGGAATCGATTTTCAGAATACCATTACAGAAACCGATGACCTGAATATTCTGGATTACCTATATTTCTACAATGGAGGCGGAGTGGCCACTGGCGATATTAATGGGGATGGGCTACCCGATATTTTCCTATCCGGGAATCAGGTAAAAAACAGATTATACCTAAACGAGGGGAACTTAAAATTTAAGAATATTACAGATACTGCAGGTGTTTCAGGAGAAAGTACTTGGAATACCGGGGCCATAATGGGCGACATAAATGGGGACGGACTATTGGATATTTACGTTTGCTCAGTGGTAGGTATAAACGGTTTTAATGGCCAAAATGAGCTTTATATAAACAACGGAGATAGTACCTTTACGGAAAGTGCGGCCAAATATGGACTTGATTATGATACTTACAGCAGTTCTGCCGCTTTGCTGGATTTTGATATGGATGGGGATTTGGATATGTATCTTCTTAACCATGCCGTTCATACACAACAATCCTATGGCAAGGCCGAACTAAGGAAAAAGAGAAATGCGCAGTCCGGGGACAAACTTTTGCGCAATGATGGGGGCGTATTTGTGGACGTGAGTGAAGAAGCCGGTATTTACGGTGGTGCCAACGGATATGGATTGGGCATTGCTGTAGCGGATTTTAATCAGGACGGATATCCGGACATCTATGTGGGAAATGATTTTCACGAAGATGATTACTACTATATAAACAATGGCAATGGCACATTTTCCGAACAATTGCGCAACTATTTTGGGCATACCTCCAAGTTCTCCATGGGGAACGATGTTGCCGATATAAACCATGATGGGTGGCCCGATCTTATTTCTTTGGACATGCTTCCCGAAGACGAAAAGGTGCTAAAATCTTCCGAAGGCGATGACCTTACACAAACTCAAATTTTGAGGGTGGACCGATTTGGATATCACTATCAATATTCGAGGAATATGTTGTTTGTAAACCAGCAAAACACACCCTTTACGGAGACGGCGATCCAAAGTGGAATTGCAGCTACCGATTGGAGTTGGAGTGCACTCTTTGGCGATTACGACCAGGATGGGGAACAGGATATCTTTATTTCCAACGGTATTCCCAAAAGACCCAATGATCTTGATTTTATAAAATTCGCGTCTGACGAACAAATTAAAAATAAACTTAGCAACACCAAACTGGTAGATCAGCAAGCCCTGAACATGATGCCGTCCGGGGTGACACATAATTATGCCTTTAAGGGAGGGGAAGATTTGAAATATAAGGATATGTCCGGGATTTGGATGGTAAAGGATACCATTATTTCAGGGGCTACTGCCATGGCCGACCTGGATAATGATGGTGATCTGGACCTGATAATAAATACGCTTAATAGTCCAACGGCATTGTACATCAATAAAACCAACGCCAAGGCCAACTATTTAAAATTGAGGTTTAATTATACCGCCAAGAATAAGTTTGCTATTGGCACCAAAGTCTTTGCATATCTAAAGGGAAAATTACAGTATAAGGAATTGTATACCGTTCGTGGGTTCCAAGCTTCTTCAGAACCCATGGTTCATTTTGGTTTTGGAAAAGCGGAAAAGATCGATTCCTTGAAAATTGTTTGGCCAAATAGGACCTATCAGGTTTTGAAGGATGTTGCCGTAAATCAAACCTTGATCATTTCCCCGGAAAACACCAAACCCTTCAATTATGATTCGCTAATACCAACATCTGAAAGGATTTTTAATAAAGTTGAAGGTAATTTAGGAATCAATTTTAACCATGAGGAAGACAATTATTTGGATATCAATAGGCAAAAATTAATTCCCTATCAAATATCCGATCGTGGCCCAGCCTTGGCTATAGGTGATTTGAATGGCGATGGAAAAAGTGACATATTTTTTGGAGGTTCCAAATACATTCCGTCAAGAATATATATGCAGAACGATACCACTTATTTGGAAAAGGGAATTGTGAATATTGTTAACGACTCCATTAAGGAAGAAGTTGCCGCCATAATAGCGGACCTAAATAATGATGGAAAGGACGATCTTTTTATTGGTAGCGGTGGAGGGGATTTTTATAATGAAATGGCTCCCTTAACAGATAGCTATTATCGTCAAAATGAAACTGGTTTTGAGGCTAGTGAATTCCCGGAATTTTTTGAAAATGCAGCTGTAATACGCGAGTGTGATTTTGACAATGACGGGGACTTGGATTTATTTATTGGTAATAATGCCATTACCAATGATTTTGGCAATATCCCTAATTCCTATCTGCTTAGTAACGATCGAGGAAAGTTTTCCATGGTTGAAAATGAGGAACTGCAAAAAGCCGGAATGGTCACAGATGCTGTCTGGAGCGATTTTGATAATGACGGAATTCTGGATTTAATTGTTGTGGGAGAGTGGATGAGCCCAAAATTCTTTAAAAATGATAACGGTCGGCTTACGGAGCAGATGCTATTGGATAATACGTATAACGGCCTTTGGGAATGCATAGTGCCCTTTGATATTGACAAGGACGGAGACTTGGATTATCTACTGGGAAACTGGGGAAGCAACACTAAGTTCAAGGCTTCACAGGAGTATCCCATGAAAATGTATTATTCGGATTTTGACGGGAACGGAAGTACCGAGACCATTGTGGCCATCGAAAGAAATGGGGACTATTATCCTTTGGAAGGTCTGGATGAACTTTCCGCCCAAATGGTAGGCCTCAGAAAGAAATTTACTACTTATAAGTCCTTTGCAGGAAAGTCCATTTCCCAAATATTGGATCATAAGGCACTGAAGAGTAGTAAGGTTTTGGAGGTAAGTACACTGCAATCCGGTTATCTACAGAATAATGGAGGCAAATATTCTTTTGTCCCCTTTAAGGCGGAATTACAGGTTGCTCCCATTAGGGCATTTTTGGAGTATGATTTTGATAAGGATGGTAATACGGAAATTTTGGCCGCCGGGAATTATTTTGGAATAAAGCCCTATCATGGGAGGTTGGATTCCTTTTCAGGAGCCTTGATAAAAAATGAAAATGATGTAATTTTGGGCAATAAAATAGGCTTGGAGCTGCAATTTAAATCTGTAAGACATTTAAATATAATACATTTGAATGCTAGGCCTTATTTGTTGGTCACCTACAACAACGCCCAGGCTCAGGTATATGACTTGAGGGAATTAAAATGATAGTATGCCCAAACTATTTTAAAAACGATATTTTGGTGCTCAATTAGGATGAAATATTATTTGGATAAAAATTTTGGAATGAGACAATATTTAAGATTAACCGTATTATTTGCACTTCTTATCTCCTGTAATAAAAAGGAGGAAGCAATTGTTATTACCCCAATGGATCTGCATAATTCCATACACAAGGTTACCGAAGTTATGATCCATGATATTTTTTCGCCACCGGTGGCAAGTAGAATTTTTGCTTATCCCAATATTGCGGCATATGAAATTATAGCGCTCAACAATGACGAATACAAATCTTTGGTTGGTCAGGTAACAGATTTGACCCCTATCCCGGCACCTGGCAAGGACAGACCTATTAATTATCAAATGGCAGCCCTCGTTGCCCATATGGAAATAAGCAAGCGATTAATTTTTTCGGAGGATAAAGTTGAAGTTTATAGGGACAGTTTATATGCCAATTGGCAGGATAAAAACTTGAACCTATTTAATAATTCCAAGGAATACGGTCTTGTGGTTGCAAATCACATTGTGGATTGGTTGGATAAGGATAATTATAAGCAGACGAGGACAATGCCCAAATTCACCATCAATACGGGCGACACTTCACGTTGGCAGCCAACACCCCCGGCCTATATGGACGGGATAGAACCGCATTGGAGCAAAATAAGGCCTTTCGTTATAGACTCCGCCAATCAATTTATACCACTTCCACCACCAGTATTTTCTATGGAATTGGACTCAGATTTTTATAAAGAGGTAAAAGAGGTATATGACATAAGCAATGAGATTACCTCAAAAGGGGATGCTTCGGAAGAAATAGCCATGGCAAAGTTTTGGGATTGTAATCCTTATGTCTCCGTCACAAGGGGCCATTTAATGTTTGCTACCAAAAAAATTACCCCTGGGGCACATTGGATAGGAATTACCAAAATAGCTTGTGAAAAAACAAATGCTGATTTTGATCAAACGGTATTTGCCTATACCAAAACCTCAATGGCTATAGCCGATGCTTTTATAAGTTGTTGGGATGAAAAATACCGATCTAATCTAATTCGACCTGAAACTGTAATAAATCAGTATATAGATGAAAACTGGCAGCCCGTACTTCAAACCCCTCCTTTCCCGGAATACACAAGTGGACATTCTGTAGTGTCAGGCGCGGCAGCTACTGCCTTGACCAGTATTTTTGGAGATAATTTTTCTTTTGATGACGATACGGAAATTCCTTTTGGTTTGCCGGTCAGAAGCTTTAAATCTTTCAATCTTGCTGCAGATGAAGCGGCTATCAGTCGTATGTACGGTGGTATCCATTATAGGGCAGCTGTGGAAATTGGGGTAAAACAGGGTAGAAATTTGGGTAAATTTATTGTGGACAAACTGGAGATGAAGAGAGAAAAGGCGCTGGTTTCCAAATAATACCAGAGGCTAATTATTAAATGGCCCTAATGTCCTTTTCAAGATTCACATTCCTGGAATAAAATTAAAATTCGTGAGAAACAAAATTATTTCCATTGTAGCTTTCCTTCTTCTGATATTCTTGGTTTGGTATCTTTTTTTAAAACCCTATGATTATTCGGTTTCCATAACATCCAAAACATTCCCTGGAGCCATAAATCAGAGCATTAAACTATGGGGCAATGCCAACAAAAATACATTATTGTTACAACAAAAGGATTTTTTGAATATTGATCAGCAGTTGTCTTTCAATGATTCTATATTCCAATATCAGTGGAGAATTACCCCTGTCAATGATTCTACCTCCAACATAAAGGTATACATTAAGGATGTTGATCATAGCTTAATGAACAAATTGAGTATACCTTTTTTTAATACCAACTTTGAAAAACGGACGAAAAGGACCATTCTTGACTTTAACAATCTTTTAAAGGGGCATATTGAAAAGTTTAGGGTTACCGTGGTAGATAGCCTTCAGCAGCTTCCTGAAACCTATTGCGCCTATATTCCTTTAAAAGCTTCCCAGCTTTCCAAAGCGAAGGGAATGATGCAAAATTATCCCATTCTAAGTACGGTGCTGGTTGATAATAATGTGGAGTTAAATGGAAAGCCATTTTTGGAAATTACCAATTGGAATAGAGAGGTGGACAGTATTTCCTATAATTTTTGTTATCCAATTATAAAAAGTGATAGCCTTCCACAAAATGGAATTATTAAGTATAGGAAATTTAATGGTACTAGGGCCATAAAAGCCATATATAACGGGAATTATATTACTTCTGACCGTGCCTGGTACGTATTGTTGGACTATGCAAAAAAAAATGGGATAAAGGTGTCAGAAACACCTGTTGAGGTGTTTTTTAGTAACCCAAATATTGGTGGAAATGAAATTGAATGGATAGCTGAAATATATATGCCTTTAAAGGAATAAGATGAAAAAATACTTTTTTTTGGTGCTCTTGGCGATTGTAGTGGGGTGTGCCCCCAATTATGGGCAATTGACTTATGTTACCAAACTTCCCCATAAATTAACGGAGAATTCAGGAATAGTCCCTTCCAAGGATTCTACGCTTTGGATTCTTATGGATAGAGGAAATCCCAACAAAATTTATCAGGTAAATTATAAGGGTGACCTTTTAAAGGAATTAAAAGTAAAAAATGCCAAAAATCACGATTGGGAGGATATGGCCAGTGATGGGAACAATTTTTATATTGGGGATTTTGGAAATAATAGTAACGACCGAAAAAATTTGGCCATCTATAAAATCCCAAATCCAAATGCTGAATATGGAGATGATATTAAGGCGGCAAAGATCGAATTTAATTATCCTGAACAGAAAGATTTTCCTCCCAAAAAAAATAAATTGCTCTATGATGCAGAGTCATTTTTTTATTACAATAGTAACTTCTATATCATAACAAAGAATAGGACGCAACCATTTAACGGAGAAGCATTATTGTATAAGGTTCCGGCCATAGAGGGCAAACATCAGGCACAATATTTGGGTTCGTTTATTCCTCCTAAAGGAAAGATAAATGGTCAAGTTACATCAGCGGATATTTCTCCTGATGGCAAGACCATAGTGCTATTGGGAAATGGTGCCTTATGGGTTTTTACGGATTTTACCATGGATAATTTCCTTACTACTGGGACTTTAAAAACCATAGATTTAGGAGTGTATACGCAATTGGAATCCGTTTGCTTTACAGATAACAATACCTTATTGCTTTCGGATGAAGAGTCCGGAAAATCTGGCAGAAATCTATATTCCTATGTGTTGGGCAATTAACACTTAACCAAAAATCTGAGGATTTTTATCAGAAACCAAAACCAACTCCAAAGGAAAATCTTGGGCCGTCAACACTGTTGAATAAGGCAACCCTAGCCGTCATCACATCCGCCCCGTTAAGAAAGAAACCTCCTCCATATGAGTTGTGCCATTGATTGGAATTTTCGTTGGGCGACCATGTTCTACCATAATCAAATCCGGTATAGATTCCCACGGTAACGGGCAATATCCCTGTTTTTAATCTTTTAAGGCTGAATCTAAGGTCTGTATTTTGGTAATAACTGGTCTTTCCGGAAAATCGCTGGTTTCTAAATCCTCTTAGGCCATCTACCCCACCTATGCTCGCTGCCTGGTAAAATTCGTAATCGTTCCCTAGATTAAAATGAGCTTTCCATTTGGTGGCAAGTACCAATCTGCCGTCAGCTATTAATTTATGGTCAAAGGATAGGCTTGGTACTACATAGGCATAGGCTTGTCCACGGTTCTCTATACTGGTTTTGTATCCCACCAATAGTCCTGTTGCCATTCCCATGGTCGGGAAGGCCGCGTTATCTATATTTTCATAGGTGTATTCCGCGTCAACTCCCAAAAAACTGTTCCGATTCTCTTCCCCATTGGCAAGATAAAACGTGTTAATAAACCTGTCTTCGGTTTCCTCCACTTCCAGACTTTCCAAAGAAATACCCGTTCTAAATTTGGCTCCCAATTGTCCTCTCCAGATCAAAGAGGGAGAAAAACTTAAATTTTGAATTTTCACCCTATTGTAATCCATCTCCAAAGTATCATCAAAATTTTGGGTCTCATTCCCGATTCCGAAAAAATTAACGCTGAAATTAGGGCTGGTAAAACGTGCGGCCAGTTCAATGTTCCAGTTGTCGAAAATATGGGCAAATTCTCCTTTGTAGTCTAATTCAAAACCATTTGTGGCAAAATAATAGGCGGCATTGTAGTGCTGTTGGGCGGTGTAAGGATTTTGTCTGAACCCATAAAATGTGTTAATAGCACTAAATCCAAGTTTTAATCCATCATCGGGGTTAAAACCTATAGTGGGTAATAGCTGTCTTGTTGTATTTCTAAGTTTTAAGGGTTGATAGGTGTTGGTTTCATAATCGTTGGTAAGCCTTAGCTTTGCCCCTTTAATATTTTTGAAAGTATTTTTTTTGGATTTATGGTCGTATACCCAAGTATTGGCACCTTCGGATATGTCATAAATATCATTGTTCTGTCCGCCTATAAGTCTTATTTTAATTTTATGGTCGTTGTTACCATACACTTCAAAAATGTCATCATCATCCAAGCCATAGATCCAAATCTCCTTTGTTATGGCACTACTAAATTTCTTTTCGAAAAACAGCCTTTCCTTTTTTTCACCTATGTTGCGAAAGGCTTTTATTTCCACCTCTCCATGGGGTAAATTGTTGATTGTAAACCAATCGTCCTTGTCTGTTCCTTTTATGACTACATATTTGTTAAGTGCAACAAAGTAATCATTTGCAATTTTAGGGAGATTCTTGATACGTGATAAAAGTATGTTTTTTAAGTCAAGGATCTGTGGGTCCAGAATTTCCTTGGGAAAGGAGGCAAAAGCTTTGTCTATGACATCAGAAGTAAGATTCTGCTGTATTATTTTTACTTGCCTCTCCCAGTCAGATTTGGTGGTTTGTGCCAATAAGGTTACGTCCAAGCCATAAGCACTCTTGTTAAAGGCTTCAACATCTCTGATATCATTATTAAAACCTTCCATCATCTTTAAAGCAGGGATTGCTCTAGTGGCAAAGCCCATAAGCGCACCATCTCCCCAAATGGAATAGACTTGGTCCCGATCTCTAGGGATGGCCTCAAAAATAATCTTTCCCGTTTCCTTATCTTTTATCTCCCCCCATCGCCATTGATCCTGATGTCGGTCCCAATCCCCCACAACCATATCAAACAAACGTGTCCTTAAGTATCTGTCCGTATTCACTATATATTTTTCGTCCCGTTTAATCTTGTCGATCATGTCCCAGGTGCTCTCAATTTTATTGGCATAGCCAAAACTGCCCAAGTCCCCATGGCCGTCACCTACCTGCTCTTCCAAAATATAGAGTTCATCCCCAAATTCTTCATTAAATTCCGCCAAGGCGGTTTGCTTGGGAATGTAGTATAACTTAGGGTTGGTATGGTATAGGTCTATGGCATCCGAAAGGGTGCCCACTGTAAGAAGGCCATATGGAAGCGCACCTGTGTAAAAGTCCATTAAAAGTGCCTCTATATAGGTGTCATTAAATTCCCCAATAACGTATTTATCCTTAAAAGCCATGGCCTGTAGGTATACCTCCGCACTTTTTTTAACGGCCCTTATGACATATTCCTTGCCATTACGATCGGAGAACCTCAAAGATTTGGATTGGTTGCCGCCGCCCTTTCGGATAGGTTTTAAACCTCCAAATAAAGTATCCAGTCGAAGGGTAGGGGCTGTTACCTCCATACCATAATATTTCCGATACCTTTCGCCCCAGATAGTTTTGAAAAATTTGCTTTTTTCAATGTCCTTCTTTGCGTAAACCGAAGCTTTTGCTTCCGCTGGAAAATCCTTTTCCTCAAAGGTGTATTTTTTATTTGCATCTGCCGGCAATACTTGAGTGGTGAAAAGTAGGTCGGGCTCATAATTTGGGTCAACGCCATAATAGTTTACTATTGAGGAGCCATCATCGTAAACATTTAGTGCTGCGAATCCCATCTTTCCCGTGGAGAATATAGATCCGTTCAATAATCGGGTAGCCCCTGCCTTGGATCCGGAACCACTTATGATCTGAGGGGTGTTGTCCTCCTTAATATACTGAAGCGAATGTTCATGGCCTGAAGTCAATATAACTTTCTCCGAATATTGCGCCAAGGTCACCAAACGATTTCTCAATTCTGTATATCTTTTATTTTGAAGATCCGCATAAGAGGCACCGCTTGTTTTTCTGATAAGGTTTACGAAGGAGCCTAAAATAGGGAATGGAAAGTTGCCACCTGCTGGGTTTAGATGGAGTTTTGCCGAATACTGCCCACCATGGGGACCGTAGCTGAACATGGGGTGGTGCAAGGCCAAAATGGTTGTGCGGTCCCTATTTTTTTTAATAAGGCTTTCCAGTTCGTCAAAAAAGGTCTCCCGGTCTTTTATTTCGCACTTATCGTTCATAGTGGGATGGTTGTCCCAATTGGTCAAGTACCATTCAGTATCAATGGCAATAAGAACAATTTTTTCGTTGATATCTATTTTCTTAATCGGACATCCATCTTCGGGAAAAAAGACTTCTTTGCTTTTCAATTGCTCCTGAATATATTTTTGCTGTCTTTCCAAACCGTCCAAACCTTCATTGTACCAATCGTGGTTGCCTGGAATAAAAATAGGATTACCCTTAAAATGGCTTAGGGTTTGCAGTTGCGCATCCATATTATTTTTGGCTACCAAATAGGCCTGTGTAGAATCCTTTTTATTGGGCAATCCAGCTGGGTAGATATTGTCTCCTAGAAATAGGGCAGTACTATTTTTATCGGCCTTTTCTAGGACCTTTTTAAAAGCTTTTAGGGCTTCACTTTGATCATTCATTGGGGATTTTCCCGCATCCCCGATCAAATAAAAAGTATGCAATAATTCACTGTTGGTGGATATATCGCCTATATTATTGCCTACTTTATATTTTGTTTTATAAGTGGCACAGCCCTCCAAAAGAAAAAGTATCAATATTAGTAGGCAATGTTTCCTCATGTAGATCATTTTAGAAATCAAATTTTTGTAATTTGTGAATCTATAATTAACTCCTATGTCGGATATTATCGAAAAAACTGAATCTTTTGTTGTCGATTTATTGTCCAATAAATTGGACGACAGCTATTTATATCACAATCTTAGCCATACCCAACGGGTTGTTAAAAGTACTAAAGAATTATTGAACTTTTATAATTTAGAGGAGGAGGATAACGAGGTGGCATTATTGGCGGCTTGGTTGCACGATACCGGGTATACCAAAGGTTTTGAGAATCATGAAGAGACCAGTTGTGACATAACGCGGACATTTTTAGGGACACAGAATTATGGAAAAAAAAGGGTAGAAAGCGTTTGTAGCCTGATAATGGCGACTAAAAGGTATTATGAACCCCAGAACCTCTTGGAAGAAATTATCAGGGATGCCGATTGTTCCCATTTTGGGAAGAAGAGTTATATGGAAACCTCGGATTTACTCAGGGAAGAATTGGACATTTTAGGAATCGCAACCTACTCACAAAAAGAATGGCGGGACGTTAATCTTAAAATGTTCCAAACGGAACAACGGTTCTATACGGAATATGCCCTGAAAAATTGGCAAGAAGAAAAGGATAAAAATGTTAGAAGACTCATTAAAGGTAAAAAAGCAGAGGAAAATTTAGCCAAAAAAGAGAAATTAAAGGCTAAATATAAGAGTGAAAGTCCCGATAGGGGAATTCAGACCTTATTTCGTATAACTTTAAAGAACCATTTGACCCTAAGTGATATTGCTGATACCAAAGCCAATATTCTGTTATCGGTTAATGCCATTATTATTTCTTTGGTACTGTCCAACCTTATTACCAAACTGGACAATCCGTCCAATAATTATCTCATTTACCCCACATTGATCTTTGTTCTTTTTAGTGTGGTTTCCATGGTACTTGCTGTTCTTGCTACAAGACCCAATGTTACCCAAGGTGAGTTTACCAAGGAAGATGTGAGGCAGCGTAAGGTAAATTTGTTGTTCTTTGGCAATTTTCATAAAATGAAATTGGAGGATTATCAATGGGCTATAAACGAATTGGTGCAGGACAAGGATTATATATATTCCTCCTTGACTAAAGATCTGTACTATCTAGGGTTGGTACTGAATAGAAAGTATAAAATCTTACGGTGGACCTATTCTATTTTTATAATAGGAATGCTTGTATCTGTGATAGCCTTTGTTGTGGCCTTCAAGTATTTTGGCCCAGAACGTGGATTTTAAGGCCTAGGAAACCTCAATTTTTTAATTCTTGCATCAGGTCCTCATAGGTATAGGTCCTGTCCCTTTCCGTATTGGATTTATATAGGATGGAAGCCCTAATGGCCTTTAATCCGGAAACTCCCTGTAGGCCTTCCAATTCAACAATTTCTACCTTGCCACTAAAATAGCCTTTGGATTTTAGGAACCTGATATACCTCAGGTATTCCAACTCATCCTTCTTCTGTGAATAAACTATGGCGATCTTTCCGGCCTGAGTTAACCGTTCATTAGTTCCTTTAATGTACGATTTATCGATCCGTTTTTTTATAATCTCATATCTGGCATTGTAAGTTCCGTCTACATCAAAGCGTTTTTCATCCATTCTAAATCGGATGGATAATGAGCCATTGTAGACTAAAATAAGGGAAGCTACATCAAGTTGTACCTGAAGCTTTGGTTTTAGGGCATAGTGCTTGTTTTCCATTTCACACATAACCTGTAATTGCCACAACCTAAGATTGCTTAGGTACAGGAGGTCAAATTCCCTTGCTCCGGTAATGGAATCCCCAATATACATGTTGTGCTCCACGCCATCTGTCTTGTAACGCTCAAAGTAATGAGGATACATGTTTTGTGCTTCTTCCTGTTTTTTATCGATTACGGCCGCCAGTTTCTTATTGATCAGTGTTACACTTTCGTCGTAATTCTTCCGGTGGTCATAGTAGGAACCTGTTCCCAAATCAATTTTGGACTCGTAAGCCAGTAATAAATCCTGATAGTACTTTGAAGATTTCTTCAGATGTGCGAATACAGGGTTGATTTCTTCATTTACAAAATCGAAAATAGCCTGTTCACTGTTGGTGTGCAGCACCTCCTTAACATCGTCTATATGGTTGTTTACTCTAAAAATAAGTTCCTCATATATGGGTAATTTATTTTTCTCCCAAGCCTGGTAAAGCACAGAATTTATCTCTGACAACTGGATCATAAGGTCCCGTTGAATAGCAATATTTCTTGCTTGGGAAGAATCCTTGATATCTGTCTGACCGTATAAGGGATAAACTTCATCAAAAACTATTTCTTTAAAAGACGGCTGCAGCCCTTCCTGGTCTTCCAATATAAATCTTTTCGCTTCCTCTTTAAATTTCCAATACACGGATGAATGTACTGAGGTGCATTCATTTTGTATTACGGCATCAATTAGATTTTCTTCTTCTTCCAAAGAACGCAAAACGGCGGAGACGATATAAGGTATTACATCTTCCAGTTTTTTGGCATTGACACTGTTAAGGTCATTGGTTTTATCGGATACCAGCTCTAGCACTCCCAATAATTGTCCATTTTTGGCTATAGGGGCCAAAAGCGCACTTTTAATTTTTTGGTCATGCAAACCCTTATATGGAGGCATGCCACCAGATAATTTATAATATTTTTCTACATCGCTTATTACAAAGTAATTATTTTGATCTATTAATTTACTGTAAGATGCCTGGCAAAGGGATTCATTGCAAGTTTCAATTTTCTTATCCTGTAAAATAAAGCTGTTTATGCCGTTGGCAGAAACCCTCTCAAATTGTTGGTCTTTGGAATTGTATACTGCGAACCCAATACGCATATTTGGCAGCCCAAATAACGATTTAAAGGTCTTTTCCACACCTTTAACGAAATTGCCTCCAGTCTTGTCGTTAATGATTAAATTGGATTTTATTTCGGAAATGGAATGTTCGGCAGTTACATCGAACATATTCGATATTACAAAGCCTTTACTGATAAAACTATTGGGAGGTATCTTTTGTTTCCAGATCTCCACATTATCTATATTCTCCAATAACTCCTCAACATCTTTCTGAGTGATGTCCAGCGGGGTGCCATTGGGCAAAATTTCTATAAAATCGGCATTGTACAAAATCCGGTAATGTTTCATTACCCCTTTAGCATCTGGGATATCATAGAAAAACGGTCTTTTAAAATCCAGATTAAAACCGTAATAAAAGTTAAGGATGACCACGCAGGCCATAATATAACTTACCTCTTCTTCCTGGTTTCTAATTTCTGGCACATAATTGGGCCCTGCCGCTTCCAAAATTTTCTCAAAGCGCTTGCTGGAATTAAAAATTATGTTTGTATAAGGCGTGGTTGCCGTTTTTATTTCATTATTGGTAAGTACCGAGGAAAATAAATCCTGTAATATTATTTGTATAACCTCCTTGTGCTTTTCCAATAGGGATATATCGGAAAATCCATCGCGGAGTTCGGGAAAGGGGGCTTGGGCATTTAGAATATAACTAGCCTTGGAGGCCAAAAACGAATCCTCGCTCTGTGCCATTTCATCATACTGCTTCAATAATTTATTAAAGCTTATATGATGTTCCAAAGGTGATATTTTATCCGTGAATCCCTTCATTGCTATTATTAGTCCAAGTTTGCACTGTAAAATTACAAAAGAAAATCCTTTCTTGTATTTTTGGATCGATAAGGGGATAACCTTCTTAGTTTATAATATTTATTAGTTAACGGTATTCTGATGGTCAATCACTACTGATTAAATTATCCAAACAGAAGATATTATGTCCTAAACCAAAAAAAGTATTAACTTTTAACCTAAAATAAATGTCCTCATTTACTAGATTGACCAGGGCTTATAAAAATGCTAAAACCCTGCCCTTTGATGATGCCTCCAAAATTATTCTGTTCAGTGATTGCCATAGGGGGGATAGTAGTTTTGCGGACGAATTTGCCAACAATCGCAATATTTATTTTCATGCATTAAGGCATTACCTTAATGAGGGCTTTACCTATTGTGAATTAGGGGACGGTGATGAGCTTTGGGAAAATATTTCCTTTGATTCCATTTTTACGGCACATAAAAATGTTTATAAACTTTTGAAGCAGTTCCATTTGGAAAAAAGACTCCATATGATCTGGGGGAATCATGACATGGTGTATAAGGACCCGGATTATGTAAAGAGCAATTTGTCATATTATTTTGAACCTATTGATGACTGCAATAAGGAATTGTTTGAGGATATTACCTATCACGAGGCCATAGTTTTAAGGCACAAGGTAAGTGGACAAGAATTATTATTGACCCATGGGCACCAAGCGGATTGGTGGAACTATACCTTTTGGCGTTGGGGCCGATTCCTAGTGCGTGTACTATGGAAACCCCTGCAGGTATGGGGCATTGCGGATCCTACCAGTCCTGCCAAAAATTACAAGGAACTTATTAAAATTGAAAGGCGAATAAAAAAATGGATTATGGCCAATAATGAATTGTTGACCATAGTTGGCCATACCCATAGGCCGCGTTTTCCGGCACCTGGGGAAATACCGTTCTTTAACGATGGAAGTTGTGTGCATCCACGTAGCATTACTGGAATTGAAATCCAAAAAGGGACCATAGCCTTAATTAAATGGGAAATAGCCACAAAGGATGACGGAACCTTGCAAATTGTCAGGATCCTTCTGGAAGGCCCACAGCAGTTGACCAACTATAAGAACGCGAAATCTTGATTAAGATAGCCACAAGGAATACGGTTAAATAAATATAAATGGCCGGTTCCTCCTCAATTATTGAAGCCTAAATGTAATGGGTATGGTGTAGGGGACCTTTACGGCCCTGCCACGCTGCCTACCTGGTGACATCTGAGGTAAAGCTGCTATAATACGGTTGGCTTCCTTTTCCAATAATTTGTCGGGACCCCTAGTTCTAATGTTGGTAATATAACCAGTATTGTCTATTATAAATTGGACATATACCTTGCCTTCTATTCCCAATTCAACAGCTACGTCGGGATAGCTAAAGTGTTTAATGATATGCTCCTGAATTTTTTTCTGAAAGCATGCCTTCTGGGCTTCATTGCTGGATTCTTTACATCCGGGAAAAACGGGAACGTTCTCTATTACGGCAAAGGGAACTTCAATATCCTCCTCTTCCTCTACTACAGCTATATCTTCAGCTTTTAGGGGAGCTTCTTCCACGATTGTTTCTTGATTAATTTCGGTGCTCTGAATCACCGTCTCTTCAATTTCGGCTACATCTTCTACAATTTCAATTACTTCTGGTGCCGCTGGAGGGGGAGGAGGGGGAGGTACATTTAAAGCTTCGATAACAGGTACCTTTTCCTCTAAATAATCTGTTACCGTCAATTGCTCAATGGCTGCATTTTCTTTAGGGTACGTTTTTAATTCCAACGCTCTCCACACAAAGAAGAGTACTATTGTTAGGCCTATTACAAAGAAAAGTCCGCTTTTTTTGTTTAAATCTGCCCTTGGATATTTTTTTGGTTCCATGATACAGTATTTTGAACTTTAATTTATTTAGTATTTACATAAATTCAAATGACTTAAATCAGTTTATAAACTTTTCTTTCAGTAAATTAGATTTCTTATTTAATCGATTAATCAAGCCATGAGACCAACCATTGTCGCGGAGCGACTTTATTCCCTTGATGCCCTTAGGGGTTTTGATATGTTCTGGATAATAGGGGCGGAAGAAATATTTCATCAACTTTCAGAAATCACTAATTCTCCTTTTTGGAATGGTCTGTCGCATCAATTTCATCACCCTGCCTGGCATGGGTTTGCTTTTTACGACTTAATATTTCCGTTATTTCTTTTTCTGGCCGGGGTGGCAACACCATATTCCATTGGGAAACAGTTGGAAAAGGGTGCGGATAGGAAAGCGCTACTGTACCGGGTTATAAAAAGGGGCTTAATACTCGTACTATTGGGTATTATCTATAACAATCGCTTGGAGATCCGTCCCTTAGACCAGATTCGATTTGGCAGTGTTTTGGGGAGAATTGGTCTGGCATATATGTTTGCGAATATAATTTACCTATACTTTAAACAAAGAGGGCAAATGATTTGGTTTGCGGCACTTCTTTTGGGATACTGGTTCCTATTATTGTTTAATTCCGCCCCAGGTTTCCCTATGGGCGACCTAAGCATGGAAGGTAATTTTGTATCCTATTTGGACAGGTCCATTATTCCTGGAAGACTTTATCTGGGCATTCATGACCCTGAGGGGCTGTTGGCTACCATTCCAGCCATCTCTACTGCCTTGCTTGGTATTTTTGTGGGTAATTTGTTGAGGGAAACACCTGCCGATAGGAAAAAAACTACTACCATTAGGTTGGGGATTTTGGGTGTTGTTCTCCTTATTTTGGCGCAGTTATGGAGCCTGGTTTTTCCCTTTAACAAAAATCTATGGACTAGTTCATTTGTCTTACAATGTGGTGGTATAAGTACACTCTTAATGGCTGCCTTTTATTATTTGATAGATATTTTAGGCTACAAAAAATGGGCATTTTTCTTTAAGGTTATAGGCATGAACGCCATTTTAATCTATTTGTCCAAAGTCTTTATTGATTGGTCCTATACTACAAATGCATTTTTTGGATGGTTGGGGCAATTGGTAGGGGATCCCTACAATGCGGTGGTTATGGTCTTTTGTTATATTGGTGTACAATGGGCCCTATTGTATATTCTGTATAAACAGAAACTTTTTTTAAGGGTATAATTTCCATTTTAAAAACTTTTGTTGTACACGAAAAAAAGCTTGTAGTAAGTGGAAAATTATTTGGAATTTGAATGCTGAAAATCAACAATTTGTTTTGGAAAGATCTCAATTGGGAAAGGTTGCTTTTTATGCCGATTTTGTTAAGAATGTTCAGACCATGCCCCTTCCCAATTTGCCAATTGGGGAATATGAAGTCCGCATCTTGATGGATTGATCCTTGGCGGGGATTTTTGTAAACGGGGGTCAATAGTTAATGACCTCCCAAATTTTTCCCAATGAACATTACAACACCTTGGAGATTGCCAATCCAGAGGAGGTAAAATTGACCTTAAATGGATTTACAATTAGTCCCGTCAAATCCATTTGGTAAAGACTTAAATTTATGGGAAATCTTCCTGTTTTTTATATTTCCGTACCTTCTTCCTAAGGACAGCATTGTAATGCCTTCAATTAAATGGGAAGTAAATAGAGGGTTTTCTTCAGTTATCGTGTATAATGTTGGTCTAAATGTCTAATTTTTATGTTAATGACTGTTAAATAAAGTTTAACTTTTATTTATAATTGGCCATAAGAATTAGATTTGTTAGAGTCTTGTTAATGTTTTTATATTAGGTTGCTATCTTCTGAAAATTATGAAAATAAAATACATTGTTTATTCTTTATTGATAATAGGACTTGGAGCATTAGTGACCTATCGTATTATGCAAAATAGCGAAGTAGGTAAATCGGCAGGTTCGGCAGGCACAATTAAGGTAACTACAGTGTCCGGCATGGTGCTTCGTCCTCAAGTATTCAATGATAACATTTCCCTTTCCGGTACGCTGGAAGCCAATGAGCAAATAGAAATGCGGAGCGAGGTCTCCGGAGTTGTTGAGAGTATAAATTTTGTAGAGGGGAGTAAGGTCTCCCAAGGACAAATATTGTTCAAGGTGAACGATATGGAATTGCAGGCACAGCTTTCCAAAGTACGCACCGCTCAGAAACTGGCGGCAGAAAATGAAAGACGGGCCAAACTTCTATTGGAAAAGCAGGCAATTAGTCAGGAGGAATATGATATCGCAAGCGCAGATTATCAATCGGCCAGCGCAGAATCGGAATTGATAGCTGCCCAATTATCAAAGGCTACCGTTCGGGCTCCTTTTTCTGGAATCATCGGTCTTCGTTCAATTTCTAAGGGAACCTATGTTAATCCGTCAACCATTATAGCCAAATTGGTAAATACTGATCAACTTAAGATTACATTTTCAATACCTGAAAAATATGCCTCGCAAATTAAGGTTGGAACCACACTAACTTTTTCCACTTCTAATTCAAACCAAGAATATGGCGCAGAAATATATGCTATTGAGCCAGAAGTGGAGATTGCCACCCGAACCTTGAAAATGAGGGCTATTGCAGATAACCCCGGCGGCAAATTATTTCCTGGGGCTTTTGCCAATGTAATACTGCCTTTGGAAACGGTGAACGATGCATTATTGGTGCCCAGTGAATCTTTGATTCCGGTTCAGAATGGTAAAAAAATATTTATTGTAGAGAATGGCCTGGCCAAGGAAATAGATGTGGAAATCGGAGCTAGGACGGGTAGTTCTGTAAGAATCATATCTGGTTTAAAGGCTGGGGATACCGTCTTGACATATGGAGTAATGGCCTTAAAGAACGGCACGCCCGTAAAAGTATTATTAAAGGAATCCGAACCTATGACTGTGGCACAATGAATTTATCAACCTTAAGTATTAAGCGTCCGGTACTAACCATTGTAATGAACCTGACAATAATTCTATTTGGAATTATTGGTTTTACCTATTTGGGTGTACGGGAATTTCCTTCCATAGATCCGGCACAAGTATCGGTTCGTACAAGTTATTCGGGGGCAAATGCGGATATTATAGAATCTCAGATTACAGAACCCTTGGAAAAGGCCATTAATTCAATTGATGGTATAAGGAACCTTACGTCATCCAGTATTCAGGGGTCCAGTTCTATAAGCATTGAGTTTAACCTTGATAAAAACCTAGAGGATGCAGCCAATGATGTTCGCGATAAGGTTTCGCAGGCCGTTAGAAGTTTACCTGATGATCTGGATGCTCCTCCGGTAGTTTCAAAATCGGACGCCGATGCGGACCGTATACTTTCTATGACCATTCAAAGCGATGGGAAAAACATACTGGAACTTTCGGATTATGCCGAGAATGTAATTGCCCAAAGAATAGAGACTATACCTGGGGTAAGCAGTGTTCAAATATGGGGGCAACGCAGGTATGCAATGCGTTTGTGGATAGACCCTTTTAAACTGGCATCCTATGGTCTAACTGTTGCGGAAGTACGCAGCGCCTTGTTGGCCCAGAACGTGGAGCTGCCATCGGGTAAATTAACAGGTGATAATACCGAAATAACCGTAAAGACCATTGGTAACCTAAATACCGAAGATGGTTTCAACAATATTATTATCAGGGCCGATGGTGAAAAATTGGTCCGTCTAAGCGATATAGGCAAGGCCTCTTTGGAGGCCGAGAACATGGAAACTAAAATGAGCGATTCCGGTCAGCCCATGGTCGCCATTGCGGTAGTGCCACAGCCAGGCACGAATTATCTTGAAATTGCCGATAAATTTTACCTGGAGTACGAAAAGCTTAAAAAAGATCTGCCCGAAGGATTTAAATTAAACATTGTAATAGACGACACTGTATTTGTAAGAAAGGCGGTTACAGAGGTTGCTGAAACACTTTTAATATCGATTATCCTAGTTATACTGGTCATTTACCTATTTTTTAGAAATTGGTCAATGGCACTGCGCCCATTGGTGGATATACCAGTATCATTGATCGCCACCTTCTTTATTATGTGGCTGTTCGGATTTTCTATCAATGTCCTAACGCTTTTGGCTATTGTACTTGCCACAGGGCTAGTTGTTGACGACGGAATTGTGGTCACCGAAAATATTTATAAAAAGGTGGAGGCAGGGATGAGTCCGATCGAGGCAGCTATAAAAGGATCCAACGAAATTTTCTTCGCCGTAATCTCAATATCCATTACCCTCGCGGCAGTTTTTCTTCCTGTTATCTTTCTTGAAGGTTTTGTAGGTAGATTATTTAGGGAATTTGGGGTAGTGCTGGGAGCGGCGGTACTGGTATCGGCATTTGTTTCCCTAACCTTGACCCCAATGCTCAATGCCTATCTAATTAAACCCGGAAAGCAGAGCCATTCAAAATTCTACAATTTTACGGAGCGGTATTTTGTAAAAATGAATGAATCCTATGCGGCTTCACTTCGTGTTTTTATGAAAAGGAAATGGTTGAGTTTTCCAATATTGTTGGTTTGTATAGGGCTTATTGGTCTTTTCTATAGTTTGCTTCAAAAAGAAACGGCGCCTTATGACGATCGTAGTTTTATTCGGCTTAGCGTAGCGGCCCCTGAAGGTTCTTCCTATGAATATATGGATCGTTTAATGGATGACATTACTAATCTTATTAACGATTCCGTTCCTGAAAAGAAAGTGAGTTTGGTACTTACTTCTCCTGGTTTTGGTTCATCTGCCGTAAACAGTGGGAGAGCAAATATTGCTCTTGTGGAACCAACTGAACGGGAGCGATCACAGAAAGAAATTGCAGATGATCTTGGTAGATGGGCTAAATCTTATGTAGGTGGCAAGTCCAACGTATCCGAAAGACCTACCATTGCGGTAAATCGTCGTGGAGGCCCGCCCATACAATATATTATTCAGGCTCAGAATTTTAAAAAGCTGGAGGAGAAGATTCCTGAGTTTATGCAGGAAGCCGAAAAAAACGAAACCTTTTCCTTTACAGATGTTAACCTCAAATTTGATAAGCCCGAACTTTATGTTACCATCAATAGGGAAAAAGCGGAAAGTCTGGGCGTATCCGTTTTGGATGTAGCGCAAACATTGCAATTGTCCCTCAGCGGTCAAAGGTTTGGGTATTTTTTAATGAATGGGAAACAATATCAGGTTATTGGGCAATTCGATAAAAAAGATCGGGACGCCCCATTAGATCTTACTTCCATATTTGTAAAAAACAGCGACGGTCTGTTGATTCAATTGGACAATCTGGTTTCAACAACCGAACACAGTAGTCCACCCCAATTGTTTCATAACAATAGGTATATGTCGGCCACAGTTTCTGCAAATCTGGCGCCTGGAAAGAGTCTAAGTGATGGGATAGATGCTATGGAAGAAATAAGGGAAAAAGTACTGGATGAAAGCTTTACTACGGATTTGGGAGGTGAATCCCGAGATTTTGTAGAGAGTAGTTCCAATACCTTGTTTGCTTTTGGTCTTGCCCTCCTGCTTATCTTTCTAATATTGGCCGCCCAATTTGAAAGTTTTATCGATCCTATAATTATAATTTTAACGGTTCCCATGGCGGTAGCCGGGGCCATGTTCTCTTTATGGCTTTTTGGACAGACTTGGAATATATTTAGCCAAATAGGCACCATTATGCTCATTGGCCTGGTTACCAAAAACGGCATTTTAATCGTGGAATTCGCTAACCAACTTAGAGAGGAGGGTATGTCTAAAATGGAGGCCACCTTAAAAGCCTCGGAGTCTAGGTTACGGCCCATTCTTATGACCAGTTTAACCATTGCCCTAGGTGCCATGCCTATTGCGCTGTCTTTAGGGGCTGCCTCTGCCAGCCGTATCGGTATGGGGGTAGTTATAATTGGAGGAACCATGTTCTCTTTGGTGCTGACTTTATTTGTTATTCCAGCATTGTATTTCTTGTGGTCCAGGGAGAGAAAACAACATCCTGAGTTTAAAGCCCTAGAAGCCTACTAACATGAACAACTATAATTACGCCACCATACTTTTTGCCTTCTTTGGTTTAACCAGTTTAATTAGGGCACAGGAGGTTCTTAAGGTCGAGGAGGCCGTGCAAATTGCATTGGAAAACAATTATCAAATTAAGATTGCGTCCAATGAGCTACAAATAGACGAGATTTCTGTAAGTCCGGCAAATGCAGGTATGCTTCCTCAAATTGGGTTCAATCTAACCGACAATAATAGCATTCAATATTTGAGTCAAACACGTTCGGACGGAAGTGTCGTGGAAAGGGACAATGCCAAGAATAATAGCCTTAACTATGGTGTAGCTATGGATTGGACATTGTTTGACGGCCTAAGAATGTTCGCGGATTACGAGCAACTCAAGGAGTCCCAGAAATTGGGCGAGGCCCAATTAAAACAGGTTGTCCTTAACAAGGCGGGTGAGGTTATGATTACCTATTTTGACCTTGTACAGCAGAAACAGCAACTCACGGCCTTGGATAGCACTATTATTATTTCAAAACAAAGGGTTGATCTGGCATATAACCGTTTTACAATAGGAAAAGCTTCAAAGTTGGAAGTGTTGAATGCTCAGGTGGATTTAAATACCGATGAAACCTTGATGCAGCGGCAGAAAGAATTATATATGAATACCAAGGTTCAATTGAACGAGTATCTTGCCCGGGATTTGAAGATTGATTTTGAGGTGGTAACAGAAATTTTTGTAGACCAAGGACTGGTGTTGCCTGAACTGGAAACCCTTGTAGAGAAGGAAAATCCAGCTATACAAGTAGAATTGATCAATAAGAGAATCAGTGAATTGGAATTAAAACAGACCAAGGCCTTGCGTTACCCAACGATCTTTGCAAGCACTGGGTATAATTTTGGACGCTCGGAATCTAGTTTGGGATTTACGACGAGTTCAAATTCAAGAGGGTGGAACTATGGTTTTGGTGCAAGTCTAAATGTCTTCGACGGATTTAATCAAAATCGAAATGAAAAAATAGCGAAGATTCAAATTGAAAATAAAGAAGTAGTCATTGCCCAACGTACACAAGAATTAATGTCCTTGGTGAATACCACTTATCAGACGTACCTGACCAATATAAGTCTTATTGAATTGGAAGGAAAAAACGAGGCCATTGCACAGGAAAATCTGGAGATTACCGTAGAAAAATACAGAATTGGTATCATACCTACTATTGAATTTAGAACAGCACAATTAAATTATATCAATGCGATGGTGCGCCATAGTAATGCCAAATTTCAGGCAAAGTTGTCAGAAATTATCCTTAAGCAGCTAGCAGGGAATTTAGTCTTATAATTTTCTTAAATTCGGGGGCTAGGGTTATTTATCCTATTTTAACAAATAATTTAGGTCAAGTGGGGCTTCCTTGCTTTTTCCGTTTTTTAAAACATCAAACACGAACAGATGAAACGCCGATTATTTTTTAAAAATGCAGCTTCAGCATCCCTTGGGTTGGGGCTAACCAAGTATACACCAAGTGAAACAACCAACAATTCTTCAGAAAAGGACATTCAGTTTTGTGTTACGGTAGAGGAAAACAAACTTCATTTTTTTTCGGATGTTATTAAAGAGCCAATAAAAATTGTTCATATAGCCGATACCCATCTCTTTAGGGACGATGAGCGCGGTGTTCCATATAGAAAGTATAGTGGGCGCATGGCCAAGGCCTACAATGAGACAAGGCACTTTAAGACGGATGAATTAACGAATCCTGAATTGGCATTTGAGGCAGCCTTGAATTTTGCCAAGGAATCCCAGGCCGACTTAATTACCCTAATCGGCGATATTTTTAGTTTTCCATCTGAAGCGGCCATTGAGTGGGTACAAGCCCTACTGAAAGAAGTAGATATCCCATATATTTATGTTGCTGGCAATCATGATTGGCATTATGAGGGTATGGAAGGTCCATTGGAAGATTTAAGGGACACATGGATAAATAAAAGATTGCTTTCCTTGTATCAAGGCAATCATCCATTAATGGCGGCATATGATGTCAAAGGAATTCGATTCTTGGCCATTGATAATTCTACCTATCAAATCAATGATGATCAATTGGCCTTTTTTCAAAAACATGTTGCCAGCAATGTTCCGTTGGTACTTTTGGTGCATATACCCATGTACGCCCCAGGTAAATCCATTGGTTTTGGATGCGGTAATCCGGATTGGGGAGCTTCTTCCGATAGAAATTTTGAGTTGGAAGGACGACTTAGGTGGCCAGAATCGGGACATTCCAAGACGACCTTTAATTTTCATAAGGCAGTGTTTTCTGCACCAAATCTCATGGGTATATTTTCAGGACATATTCATCGATTTTCATTGGAATCGCTAAAGGGAAAACCTCAAATAGTAAGCGATGACAATGCCAGTGGGGGATACTTGGATGTTAATTTTATGCCCTTGGAGCCGAAGGATCGGTCGCTGATTTTTTAGGATTTGTATTATTGCAATCAAAGTTTAAGTAAAGAATATATAATAATCAAAAAGAAAAAATGTCTGGAATTTATCATCGATTGAACGTAAAAAATTATGCTGTAAAGTTATTCCTAGTGTTGTTTTTAGGCTTAGTGACACTTGTGGCTAATGGTCAAACCAAGAAGTATGATATTGTAATTTACGGTGGTACTTCCGCCGGGGTTGCTGCGGCGCTCCAGAGCAGTAGAATGGGCAAATCCGTTGTGCTTATAGAGCCAACCAATAGAATAGGGGGACTCACCACCGGAGGCCTGGGCCAGACCGATATTGGCAACAAGCAGGCCATTGGAGGTATTTCCAGGGAGTTCTATGAGAACATCAAAAAATATTACAATGATCCGAAAAATTGGAAATGGGAGAAAAGGTCTGAATACAAGGACAGTGGTCAGACACGTACAGAGGAGGGGGAGCCAACCATGTGGACCTTTGAGCCTTCCGCAGCCCTTGCTGTATATAAGGACATGATGGATAAGGAGAAAATTAAAATGGTCTACAACGAAAGGTTGAACCGGGAGTCCGGGGTCAAAAAAGTGGATGGCAAAATAGAGTCGATCACCATGGAAAGTGGCAAGACCTACAAGGGTAAGGTTTACCTGGACACCACCTACGAGGGTGATCTAATGGCCGCGGCAGGGGTTTCCTATGCCGTGGGCAGGGAAAGTAATGCGGAATATGGGGAAACTTTAAATGGGGTACAGGCAAATAGCATAAATACCTCCTTGACCGGCTTGGTTTCCAGAAATGCTTTCAACCACAATTTTATTCCGGGGGTAGATCCCTATATTGAACAGGGTGATCCAAAAAGTGGCTTATTGCCAAATGTCAATGAAAAGCCGGGACTTGAAGGTGAAGGGGATAAAAAGATACAGGCCTATTGTTTTAGGATGTGCCTTACCGATCATCCGGAAAACCGTATTCCCTTTCAGAAACCCTCAAATTATGACGAGGTGAATTACGAACTTCTTTTCAGAAATTATGAAGCCAGAAAGGGGCCTATAAGGGAAATGTACAGTTATGGCAATTCACTCTTGCCGTGGATAAACTCCAGCATGCCCAATAGAAAGACCGATACGAACAACAAGTTTGGTTTTTCCACGGATTATATCGGCAGGAACTATGATTATCCAGAGGCCAGCTATGCGGAACGGGAAAAAATTATTGAGGATCATAGAAATTACCAGATGGGCCTTATGTGGACCCTTGCAAACCATCCAAGGATTCCCGAGGAGGTCCGCGTGGAAGCTTCCAAATGGGGCACTTCCAAGGATGAATTTGAAAGGGCCGATGGGTGGCAGCAACAGCTGTATATCCGTGAGGCCAGGAGAATGATCAGTGATTATGTAATGACCCAAAAAAATTGTGAGGCCTTGATAGTGGCCGAGGATGCCATTGGTATGGCGGCCTATGGCATGGATTCCCATAATGTACAGCGATATGTAGATGCCAATGGGTATGTTCAAAATGAGGGCAATGTAGAGGCCCATGGCTTTAAACCCTATCCTATTAGCTACAGGTCCTTGGTGCCCAAAAAGGAGGAGTGCAACAACCTTATTGTCCCTGTTTGTGTGAGTTCAACACACATTGCTTTTGGATCCATCCGCATGGAACCGGTATTCATGGTTCTGGGGCAATCCGCGGCCACGGCAGCATCGCTTGCCATAGATGGCAATACCAATGTTCAGGAAGTGCCTTATGCCAATTTAAAGGAGCAACTCCTTAAAGATAGCCAAAGGGTAAAATAAAGTACAATTTTTAAGAATGCAATTTCAACCACCAAATAACATGAACCATAAAAGAAAGACCATTAATTTAGCCCGTATCCTGGTATTATCAGGGTTGATGACCCTCATGGGCTGTAAACAATCGGAAGAAAATAGCAGCTCTGTAGCTTCGGCCGATATCATTATTTACGGTGGTACTTCTGCAGCCATTTCAGCGGCTGTGGAAGCAAAGCGTTCGGGCAAATCTGTAATAGTTGTATCGCCCGACATCCATTTGGGCGGATTGTCATCAGGTGGCTTGGGTTTTACCGATACGGGGGATAAAAGTGTAATTGGGGGTCTGGCCAGGGAATTTTACCATAGGGTTTGGCAACATTACAATACGGAAGAAGCTTGGATATGGCAAAAAAAAGAAGAATATGGTAACAAAGGCCAGGGTACCCCTGCCATGGATGGTGAAAATAGGACCATGTGGATCTTTGAGCCCCATGTGGCGGGAAAGGTATTCGAGGACTTGGTCAAGGAAGGGCAGATCCGTGTAGATCGTGATGAATGGTTGGATAGGGAGAACGGAGTGCAAATGAAGGATGGTAAGATTGTTTCCTTAACCACCTTGTCGGGAAAGACGTATACTGGGAAAATGTTTTTGGATGCCACTTATGAAGGAGACCTTATGGCTTCGGCAGGCGTGAGCTATCATGTTGGTAGAGAGGGCAAGGAAGTGTACGGTGAAGAATGGAATGGGGTGCAGACCGGGGTCTTACATCATAAACATTGGTTTCAATCCGATATTTCCCCTTATGTGGTGCCTGGAGACCCTTCCAGTGGTCTTTTGCCCAAGATATCAGGAGAAAATCCCGGGGAAAGGCACAGCGGTGACGACAAGATCCAAGCCTATTGCTTTAGGATGTGTATGAGCAATTATGAAGAAAATAGGATTCCTTTTCCTAAGCCAGAGGATTACGATCCCATGAATTACGAATTATTGGCAAGGTCCTTGGAAACAGGAAGGAAGGATTGGTTCGAAAAGTTTGACCCCATACCAAACCACAAAACCGATACCAATAACCATGGTCCTTTGAGCAGTGATAATATTGGTATGAATTACGATTATCCTGAGGCCACCTACGAAAGAAGAAAAGAGATTATTAAGGAACACGAGAATTACCAAAAAGGGTTGCTGTGGTTCGTGGCAAATGACCCTAGGATTCCAGAGGATATACAGTTGGAAATGCAAAAATGGGGTTTGGCCAAGGATGAATTCGCGGACAATGACAACTGGCCACATCAAATCTATGTAAGGGAGGCCAGACGGATGATAGGAGAATTTGTTATGACGGAAAATGAACTTTTAAAGAGAAGTCCAACTCCTGACCCAATTGGATTGGGGTCGTACACCATGGATTCGCATAATGTGCAGCGCTATGTGAAACCGGATGGATTTGTGCAAAATGAGGGGGATATAGGAGTTAGTACCAACGGGCCATACACCATATCCTATGGTTCTTTGGTGCCAAAGAAGGAAGATTGTAAAAACCTTCTAGTGCCTGTATGCGTTTCTTCAAGCCATATCGCCTTTGGTTCCATTAGAATGGAACCAGTATTTATGATTTTGGGTCAATCTGCTGCTGCTGCGGCTGTTTTGGCAATTGAAGGGAACACAGATGTTCAGGATGTTGATTACAGAAAGCTAAAAGACGTTTTGCTAGCTAAAGGGCAAATCGTGGAATGATGTTGGTCCTGTTTTTTAATTGCGGTCCAATAATTTGAATAGTAATTTCTCCAACCTAATGAAATAATAAAATGGTTTATTCTAAAGTATTTTTTAAGCATATCTTCATTTTCGCCATTGTGGGCCTGCTGGCAACTCCACTTGCCTCCCAAGCCCCAACAGGGGAAAAGGAGCAAGAAAAAATGTTGAATTATATTTTTGAAGGTGGAAAAGAAGGTTATCAATGTTTTCGGATTCCGGCCGTAGTTACTACAAGTAATGGTATTTTATTGGCTTTTGCAGAGGGCAGAAAAAATGGTTGTAGTGATACAGGAAGTATCGATCTGGTAATGAAGAGGTCAACAGATGGTGGAATAAATTGGGGCACCTTGGAAGTGCTTTGGCACGATGAAGGAAATACCTGTGGAAACCCTTCGCCAGTCGTAGATCGTATAACGGGGGATGTTTTTTTATTGTCTACATGGAATTTGGGAACTGACCATGAGTCGGACATAATAGCGCAAAAGAGTAAGGACACCAGAAGGGTGTTTATAATGAAATCTGTTAATGAAGGTATAAGTTGGGATCGTCCCAAAGAGATCACGGCAGAGGTAAAATTGCCTAATTGGACTTGGTATGCCACAGGACCAGGGTCGGGTATTCAAATTCTTGGAGGCAAGTATAAGGATAGGTTGGTGATAGCCAGTGATCATATTGAGGCGGTAACCAAAAAGTATTATTCACATACCATTTATTCCGATGATCACGGCGCTACCTGGGAGTTGGGAGGAAGTACACCCCTTGATCAGGTAAACGAATGTGAGGTAGTGGAACTTTCCGATCACAGACTTATGCTCAATATGCGCAATTATGATCGGCAGATGAGCAGCAGACAACTTGCCTATAGTGATGACGGAGGGGAATCGTGGAAAGATATGCACCATCATGAGTCTTTGATCGAACCCATTTGTCAGGCCAGTACTTTACGATTTGATATGGAAGGACAGGTATATGTGCTTTTTGCAAATCCGGCTGACACCAAAAGTAGGGTGAATATGACGGTGAGAGTAAGTTCGGATGACGGAAAGTCTTGGCCCATGGTAAAACAAATCTTTCCCGGACCTTCGGCCTATTCCGATTTAACCCCTATAAACTGGAAAAATATTGGTATATTATATGAAGGTGGCTACAAAAGTGCCTACCAGGGAATAATTTGGGAGTCCGTAAGCATCAAGGAACTCTTAGGAAGATAAAAACCTAAGGCGCAATTTATTTTTAATTAAAAATGGACTATTGAAGGTGTGGACGCCTGTTGCAATGAAGAGGTTTGGAAGAGGTTGAAAATAAAAAAAGCCCTTGAAAAACAAGGGCTTTTGAGGTGGTGCCTCCAGGAATCGAACCAGGGACACATGGATTTTCAGTCCATTGCTCTACCAACTGAGCTAAGGCACCAAACGCTGTAAGCGGGTGCAAATATAAATTCAAATTTATGATATACAAACAAAAATGAAAAAAAAGGCCTTTGTTTTTTTAAGTTTTTTGAACTTTGTAGTATGAACTTGATCGTAGATGTGGGTAATACCCTAGTAAAAATGGCAGTTTTCGAGAATGAAAAAATAATTTCATATCGAAAAATTTCCAATGCAGATTTCGCAAAAAGCGTAAAAAACATTTTTGCTGAGCATACTCGCATTCAAAATGCCATTGTTTCCAACGTGGGAGGAATGAGTCCTGAGGAAATTGCCATGCTATGTGTATTTTGCAAAGTACATGTGCTAAGTCACGCTTCCAAAACCCCTTTTAAGAACTCTTATGCAACACCCCAGACCTTGGGCGTAGATCGCATTGCCTTGGCAACAGCGGCTTTTTATCATAATCCAAAAAGAAATACCTTGGTCATCGACGCCGGCACCTGTGTTACCTATGATGCCATTAACGATTATGGGGAATATTTGGGCGGGGCAATTTCCCCTGGGATTAATATGAGGTATAGGGCCATGCACGAGCAAACTTCCAAGTTGCCCTTGTTGAAAAAGAAACCTATAATCGATTTTATTGGAAACACTACTGAAACTAGTATGCACAGTGGTGTTGTGAACGGTATTTGCAATGAAATTGATGGCATTATTGAGCAATATAAAAGTAGATTTGTCGATTTAACAGTTATTTTAACAGGTGGTGATGCTCAATTTTTGTCAAAACGATTAAAAAATACCATATTTGCGCATTCTAAATTTCTCCTGTTGGGGTTATACCATTTGTTAGAATACAACAAGCGCTAGATGATCAAAAATTTTATTATTGCAATATTATGCTTAACTTCGGTAGGCATATATGCTCAGAATAGTACTGCTTCTCCTTATTCTTATTTTGGTGTTGGCGATTTAAAGGCTGTCGGTACCGTGGAGAATCAAATGATGGGTGGATTAAGTGTTTATACGGATAGTATACACATCAATCTAAATAATCCTGCAGCTTATAGTAAGTTGGGATTAACAACTTACACCGCCGGGTTATCACGTAAAGCGTACCGGTTTGTAACCAATGATTCCAAGGAAAACGCTTCAATTTCAACCTTGGATTATTTATCGTTAGGATTTAACTTGGGTAAAGGATTTGGTATGGGGTTTGGGATTATGCCTTATTCTTCCATAGGCTACAGTTTTCAATCAGAAAGAACTTCTTCAAGTCAGGGCACAATATTGGAATCGTTTAATGGTGAAGGGGGATTAAACCGGGTTTATTTCTCTGTAGGTTATGAACTTATGAAAAACTTAAGTTTAGGGGTTACCAGTAATTTTAATTTTGGGAACCAGAAGACCAATAGTTTTCAGACCATTGAAGATGTGCAGTTGGGTTCATTCAATAGGATTGAATCTAGGATTAAAGGTTTTGATTTTAATTTTGGAGCCAGTTTTACGCCAACCATCAATGAAAAGCACACCCTGTTTACCAGTGTAGTTGTTAATACCCAAGCCAATTTGGTGTCGGATAATACTAGGACCATTGGTTCTTTTTCCACAGTCAATGGTAGGGATATTGAGGTGCTGGAGGTAGATTTGGAGGCTCAAGGTTTGGCGCGTACAGGAGTGCAGATTCCTACCACAGCTACTTTAGGTGTTGGTTATGGTTTAGATAAAAAATGGTTTTTAGGGGCAGAGTACAGTTTTCAGGGATTAAGCAATTTTGAAAACGAACTTACGCCATCCAGTAATTTGGAATATCAAAATGCGGAGACATTTAGGCTGGGTGGTTACTTTATCCCAGAGTATAATTCTTTTACGAGTTATTTAAAAAGAGCTACGTACAGGGCTGGGGCGAAGGTCTCCAAATCGGGAATAGTGGTAGATAATAAGGAGATAAATGATTTTGGCATAACTTTTGGAATAGGTTTACCACTGGGACGTAATCTTTCTAATATTAACCTTGGTTTTGAACTTGGAAAAAGAGGAACAAAATATGGGGATCTAGTTGAGGAAGGCTATTTCAAAATTAATCTGGGCC
>TARA_R110000868_G_scaffold37111_4_pt1 | contig 69601 bp, 64 predicted proteins | sample TARA_R110000868 | Tara Oceans TARA_R110000868 (sample SAMEA4397489) | marine metagenome | biome: Polar Biome; feature: [SRF] surface water layer (ENVO:00010504); material: water (ENVO:00002006), including particulate matter (ENVO:01000060) such as... | depth 5 m | reverse complement strand
ACCTGAAAATAGCAGAAGCTTTTGGTGAAATTTTGCCTCAGACTGTTTCACTTGGGGAAGACGATCCATTAAATGGTTTAGAGATTTGGGATTTGAATAATGATTTAGAAACCGAAATCACTGAAATTGATGGTCTTCAAGACATTTCTACACAAATAGACGGCTTAGAATTTACGCAAGCAACATTAAGTATCAATTATGAGTCAAATATTGGTATCCCAACAACCGTTTACGCAGTTTTTTTAGGAGTAAATGGTGATGGTGAAGAAGTGTTTTTGAGTGGTAAAGATGTTACGGGTTTATCAGGAGTAAATGATGTAAGGGTTAAAGACTCTGATATTGGTTCAGTTCAAGGGTTGGTTAGAAATGGAATAGATATACCTATCTCACAAATGATCAAGTTTGAACTTGAAGCTTATGATCCAGTTTCTAATCCGGGACCATTCTCACTAACATTTGATTCTACAAATTCAACAGTTACTGACTTCTTAAATAATTTACCTAGTGAAATTCGGTTTTTAGGAAAAGCAATTGTAAACGAAAGTGGGGGTGAAGCTTCTATTATTTCTCCATTAGATTTCGATCCAAAGATCAGTGTAGATTTACCATTAGCATTTAAAACTACTGATGGCACAATTTTTACAGATACTACTGAAGTTGATGCTCTTTCGAATTTACCAACACCAGAAGATAACGCGAATTTCACTGAAGGTATTTTACAGATAAGTTACGAGAATGGACTCCCATTAGGCTTTTCATTAAGTCTTACTTTTGTTGACTCAACTGGTGCTATCGTTACTACACTTCCAGAAGATGCTTCTACAGGTGCAAAATACGATCTTAATGGTGCTATAGTAGATGACGTAACAAGATTTGCTATCTCACCAACTCCTGGGACAATACAAATTGCACTTAATGATGAACAATTAAGTGAACTTTATAGAGCCACTTCTATAATTATTGAATCTAATTTGAGGACAACTCAAAATACTGAGGTCAAATTTAGGCCTACGGATTATATCAAGCTAAGTGTAAGCGCAAAAATTAGTATCGAAAACGACTTTTAATAGCAAGGAAGTAAGACAATGAAAAATTTAAGAATCATTTTAACGATTTGTTTTGGACTTTCAGCTGCTACTTTAGTTGCTCAAAGTCGACATTATAATTCAGCCACTCTAGGGATGGGTGGCGGTGGTACCGCATACGTTGATGGATACCATGCTAATTTTTTAAATCCTGCGAACTTAATGCTTCAACAGGCGAACCGTCCTAAACGGTCGCTGGGTATTGTAGGCGGTTTAGGATTTAGAGCTGGTGGGTCTCTCTTGAATTTTGGAGTTTATAATCAGTATTTGACAACTGGTTTAACTATTAATGGACAAGTTAGAGAGGATATGCTTAATGATTGGTTTGGATCTAATGATTCAAATACTCGAGAATTAGCGGGCACATTAAGTATTGTTCCATTTGGTTTTTCCAATAGAGGCAATAAAATGGCTTTCAGTTTAGCTACTCGAGTGAGAACTACCCAAGACTTAACAATTAATAAGGGTTTTATGGAGTTAGCTTTTTATGGATTTGATTCCGGAAATTTTTCCTCTCCTGTACCTGTAAATTTTAATTATCGCGCACTTTCTTTTGCTGAAGTATCTGTAGGATTTGCCATGGAATTGCCAATACCACTTACAGGTTTAGTTGAAAAACTACCATTTATTAATGGAATAAAAGTATATGCTGGTGCCGCTCCAAAATATATAGTTGGTATACAATCTACCGAACTTGATTTCACTTCAAATCTGACTGTAAATTCAATTTCTGGAGCAACTGAGGGAAGTATTGTCCATGATTTCAATTATTCACTTTACACCTATGGTGAAATATCGGATCAACTCACAGCTTATTCTAATGCCCGTGAAATAGACCCTGATGCAAAATTAGGTGATTTCTTTGATTACAGTGGATCTGATGTTGGTACATTAGGTTCGGGATTCGGACTTGACCTTGGTATTACTGCTGAGTTGGATGTCTCACTTCCCGCTTTAGGTTTTTTTGGGAAAAGGCAAATTTTAAGACTTTCAATGTCAATGACTGATCTTGGAAGTGTTAATTATAATTCTAGTCCGTCTAGAGTTACTGCTGGAGGTATTGTTACTATTGATGGGGATGTAGGTGATAAAACTCCTAATGAATATTTTTCTGATCTAGGTGATAGCTTACAAAATGATGTATACGGAGGCTTTAGTTCAGAAGCTCTAAGCGCACAAAAATATCAATTACCGGGTATGTATAATTTTGGAGCAGCCTTAACTTTAGGTAAGCTAACTACTACTCTTGATTATGGATTTGGATTCAATGATGTAGGTACAAATAGTAAACGTAGTGCACTCACCTTAGGCACTGAATATAGATTCTTTGGAATTCTTCCAGTGCGATTTGGGACAAGAGTGGGAGGCTATTCTTCAGCTACTTATTCTGCGGGTTTAGGGCTTGATCTAAGATTCCTCGAATTAACTTTTGCGGCATCTACTGTTGCTAACTCTGGAGAGAATGGCAGTTCGGCTGCTGTGGCATGGAGTGGACTACTTATTCGGTTTTAAATAAAGAAATTTATCAAAAAAAGCCTCATCAAGAAATTGGTGAGGCTTTTTTTATTGAAACCTTTGTATATCTACTACAGAATGTAGAGGGGTATTCTGAATTAAATGGTTTGTTAATTGTTTAGACAAGTATGCAGAGTAAAGAAGCCCTTTTGAACCTAAACCCGAAAATGTGAATAGATTCTTTAACTCAGAATGTTCACCCAAAATTGGCATTCTATTTGGAGTTGAAGCTCGTACTCCTGACCATTGTGAAACTACTTTAGAGTTCTTTTTTAAATTTGGAAGAACTTTTTCAAATCGACTCATCAGATAATTTAATCCTTGTTGATCTATTCCTTCATGTTCGAACTTGTGTTCGTAGGTACTTCCAATAACAAATTTATTGGAATCGATTGAAGCAATATACCCTAATGCTGAAACCGCATGATCAAAAGTAAGAGGTTTAGATGATTCTAAAACTGCTAACTGACCTTTAACTTTATGTATTTGGATATTTCTCCATAGGTCAATTTCTTTAGTTGAAGATCCAGTAGTACAGATTAGTTTATTAGAACGAATCTTTTCTCCATTTGACAATTGAAGATCCCAAAAAGTTTTTGTATTCATAATGGAATAGTCAAGACCAAAAGAAGTAATGAGTCTTTTTGTAGTAAGAAAATTTATGAATTCAGTTAAATAACAAGAAATATCAACTGTAATTCCTACTGGGAGCCAAATTCCTCCTCCAATACAGCTAATCCCTGAATGAAATTCTTTCACATCTTTCTCATCTAGCCATTCAATCCAACCGGTTGGCCATTGTGTAGATTCAAAATTTTCTTTCATTCTAGATGCAATTTTTTCATCTAAAGCTGGTCGAAGAACACCATTTTTTTTATAGAATTGAGTAGAACTTTGATTCTGAATTAAAGTTAGGTTTTCAAGAATAGATGAGTAACAATTTTCTGCCTCCCAAGTTAAGGTTGCATGTCTCCCGGTAGCAGGATTTACTAGCCCAAGTGGTGTTCCTGAAGCTCCAGATGCAATGCCGTTTGGGTCAACCAAGCAAACGGTCGCATTCTCTTTTAAAAGCTCATGAGCTAATGAAACCCCAGCAAGTCCTGCTCCTAGAATACAAAAGTCGAAATTTTTGATCATTCAATTATCCTATGAATATTCTCTGATTGGACAAAGTGGACTCCTTTATCCAACATTTCAGATATTGCAATTGAAAGAGAATTATTCAAATCAATAGCCCTTACAGCATCTTCAATTACATAAACATCATATCCTAATTTACGAGCATCTAAGGCTGTCCATTTCACACAAAAGTCAGTTGCTAAGCCACATAGAAAAAGTTGATTTATGTTTAATGAAGAAAGAAAGCCATCTAAACCAGTTTTAGTTTTGTGGTCGTTTTCTGTGAATCCAGAATATGAATCGATCTCTTTTCTAAATCCCTTTCTAACGGTAAGCTGTGTAGCTTTGGTATTTAATTCAGAATGAAACTCAGCACCAAATGACCCTTGAACACAATGATTCGGCCAAAGAACTTGTTCGCCATAGTTTAGTTCAATGCTTTCGTATTCTGATTTCCCATTATGATTTGAAGCAAAAGAGAGGTGATCTTTAGGATGCCAGTCTTGTGTTTGAATTACATGACCAAACAAAGGGATTATCCTATTGATAGGTTGAATAATTTCATCACCATTTGGAACAGCTAGTTTTCCACCCGGGCAAAAATCGTTTTGAACATCTATGAGTATTAATGCTTTCATCAATGTTTTTGATTTATAAGTTCGTCTCTCAATTCCGCTAGTTTACTGCTAATCCCAACTTTGTAAACATGAGGATTGTCAAACCGACGATGTTCTGCACTAAGTTTAGAGAGCTGTATTTTAGCATAAGCTGCACTTTCTTTTACTGACGGAATTTCGTTTATAAGTTCCCCTTTATCTACTATCTTTGAAAGAAGTTCAATAGATTTAAGATGAGTAACGGTGGTCTTTTTTGTAGGGAAGTGGGGGTGAAGAATAGAATCTACATTCGTTTCATTTTCAAGAAGTATTCCATCACAATTAAAACTTCCATCTTGATTTAAAAAGCGAATAATTTTTTTGGAAGCTGGAAGGGTAATCTTTTCTACATTTTCAGAAATTTTAAGTGTTGGTTTGTTATTAATAGAACTCAATTTATAAACACCATCAAGTGCTGGATGATCATAAGCTGTTACCAACTTTGTACCTACTCCATATAAATCAATGGGAGCATTTTGCTCATTCAAACTGCGGATCAAATGTTCATCAAGCTGGTTTGATGCTGCAATCTTAACGTATTGGAGATCAGCATCATTTAGTAGTTTTCGTGCTTTTTTAGAAAGGTAGGCAAGATCACCACTATCTAAACGAATAGCTTTCAATTGATGCCCTTTCTCCTCTAATTCTTTTGCTACTTTAATTGCATTCGGGATTCCACTGTTAATTGTATCAAAAGTATCTACTAAAAGAACACAAGAATCTGGATAAAACTTAGCATAGGTTTGAAAAGCGATGAGTTCATTATCAAATGATTGAATCCAAGAATGAGCCATCGTGCCACTCACTTCAATGTCATATTCCATTCCTGAAAAAACATTTGAGGTTCCATCAAGTCCACCAATAATTGCGGCTTTACTGGCTTGTATACCTCCAAATCCCTGAGCTCGACGAAGTCCAAAATCGAGAACTGTTTTATCTTCTGCTACCTGACGTATTCTAGATGCTTTCGTAGCGATAAGGGATTCAAAATTTAAAATATTAAGTAATAGAGTTTCAATAATTTGAGCTTCAAGAATTGTGCCCTCTATTCTTAAAACAGGTTCATTTGGAAAGATGATCTCACCTTCTTTTGCTGAATATATTGTCCCTTTAAATTTAAATTTTTTGAGGAATGCCAGAAATTGTTCTTTAAATCTTTTTTGTTTTAGGAACTGAAGTTCTTCATTATTAAATCTAAAATTTTTAAGGATTTCAAGAAAATCACTAGTTCCTGCAAAAACTACATAACCACCTTTGAAAGGGCATTTTCTAAAGAAGTAATCGAAAGTTGCGACTTGATCATGTTTTCCTGAAAGGAAGTAACCTTGAGCCATTGTGAGCTCATAAAAGTCGGTGTAGATAGCTGGGTGATTTGAAAGCATAGCTCAAAATAAAAAAAGGCTTCCTGAAAAACAGAAAGCCTTTTCAAAGATTTAGAATCTAATCAACCACGATAGTTTTTTCGTTCGATTAGTTTCTTGATTTTTTTATTTCCAATCCAAATTTTCTGGTTAGTTTCAACATTAACTAGCTCAAGATTTACGGTATAGAATACAGCTAGCGTTCTGTTATCTACTGTTTCGTCAACAATGGAATTGATGTTACCAATCATCATGAAGTCGGCTCCAAGTTCTTGAGCCATTTTTTTAGTTGTTTCATAAGATGCATTGGCTTGTTGATCAGCTCTTTCATCGCGAATATCTGCACGTTCCTGTGAGTTTGCTACAACAGAAACCGATCCCGAGTTAACAAATGCTCGTTCCATCTCTTTTGTAAATACTTCAGTTTCGATGTGTTCCATACTTTCATTTCGAACACGACCTACAATTACAACCGGAGGCTGTTGATTGTTTCTGCTAAATTGATTTAACCAAGGCTTTGTCAATGCATCAGATATCATTTCTTCTGCCACAAGACGGGCATCGGTGTCGTTCCATTTTCCAGAAAGATCGGTTGTAGTTCCAGGATCCATGCGAGTTACTTTATTTGATGGTCGGCATGCAGTTATTAGCATGGCAATCATAATTATACTGAATAGTGAATATTTCATTTCGTTATAGGTTATTTGGGTTATAGATTTTCATTTAGAATAAATTGATTCAATAAGTTCGAGGTCAGTATTTTCGTTTACATCAACGGTATAATCTTCTGAGTAAAGAACACGTCCAGTCCTTGAAATATATTCAAGGGTTACAGTATTTCGACCGGGAGGGAGTTTAACAACATTCATCCAAGCTTGCCCTGGAAGAGTCTGCCAACCTCTTAAATCTGCTTTTTCGCTTCCTTCTTTATAAATAAAACCAAGTACTGCTGCTACAAATCCTAATGTTTCGTTTTCATCTTTTATAGCTTTTTTAAGAACTCCAGTTCCACCTGATTTAACCAGTGCTCGGGTAAATGCACGTGCATAAATAATAGGTTGCTTAGCTTTATATACATCTTTCGAAACCAAATCCATTTCTTCAATTAAGTGAAGATCTAATTCTTTCTCACCATTTAAAACAGCTCTAACACCAGAAACATGAGTGTTATAAAGCTCTACTATGGGAAAAGAGAATTTTATATAAAAATTTTCATCCCAAAGCCTGATGTCTTCTTGAGATTTAAAAGGTGATTGCCCCGTAAAACTAGTAAGAAGTACATTATATGTTTCTGGTTCTTGTACTTGTTTAAGATTTGAGACGTCAAACGGTTCATAATTCCCAAGCTTTGCTTGCTCTGTAAGTGCTACCTTTAGTTTCTCAAATTCAATACGTGCGTTATCTGGTCGACCTGTTTTGGCATAAAGAATTGAGGAAAGATAATGGCTGAAAGCACTATTTTGAATATTTACTTTTCCAGATGACCATTCTGTTTTTCCAGTAGAATCTGCTTTAGAAAGTGCATCAGCAAGACCTTTTATTTTAATATCTAGTTGCTCCATTTTGAAAGACATTCTTCGAGTTTCTACTAAAGCGCCTTCCCAATCCTTTTGATGAACAAAATTCAATGCTTTGAAAGCGTTTAAATACACATTCTCATAAGGTTCTCCATCGTAAGCGAGTTTATTATCGTTAGTCAGAAATGAGGCAAATCCACGACTAAGACTTTTTGTATAATTATTTTCAATACTCAGTTCTGCTTGATTAAGAAAGGTGGTGCTAGAGTCATATTTTCCAGCAAAATGATAAACCATCCCATTTTCAAGATTCCAGAGAACGGCATCTTTTGAACGATACAAATCCTTATCTTGAAATTGATTTAAGAGTTCTTGAGATTTTTTGAAATCACCATCTGAAAAAGAATCCCGTAAGTCAGACTGTGCATTATCCAGCATATAAGAATGGCAACCCGATGTGCTAATAATTAATCCAACTATTATTACAAGGCTTAAAAACGTTTTATTTATATTTTCAATCCGAAGAGTCATTCTTTAATTTATGCTCACCCACATAAGTTTAAAATCCCGTTTGTATATTCGCTTAATTTTAAAGCTCGCACAAATGTACGTTAAAAAAACTCCGTTGTTATATCACATTTTAGTGCTAGTACTTTTAGTTTTTTTTAGCGCATGTGCTACACCTATTGCACCCACTGGAGGGATAAGAGACACGGAAGGACCTAAACTCCTCGAAACCACTCCCAAATCGGGGACTACTAATTTTAGAGGTAATTTATTTGAGTTTCAATTCTCAGAATATGTTAGTAGAACATCTGTTCCAAATAGTATAACCGTTGAGCCTGATTTAGGATTAGATTATTCATTGAAATGGAAGAAGAAAAAATTAATAATAGAATTTAAAGACGATCTACCGGATTCTACAACTATTATTTTAACCTTAGGGGCTGAAATTTCTGATACACGGAATAACAAAATTGGAAAGCCGATTACTCTTGCTATATCAACTGGAGATGAGATTGACGAAGGAGATGTAACTGGTAGAATTCGAAAAGCAGACACGGGAGAATCTTTTGAAGGAGGGAAAGTTCTTTTGTATAGAGCTCCAATTGATTTAACAAAGAAAGCAACGTATCAGGCAGAAACGGATACAGGAGGTGTTTTTCAGTTTTCTTATTTAAGAGAAGGGAGGTACCAAGCCATATTTGTTGATGATCGTAATCGGAATAAAATCTGGGATAAATCAAATGAATCAGCACAGGTCTTCTCAAAAAATTTTATTGAGCTTACAAAGGCAGGTCAGGATACTTTAGACGTTCTTTATGTTGTGCAAATAGACACGTTATCGCCTAAGCTTCAGGGTGTAGGAATGTTCTCATCAAACCGATTAAGACTTCGATTTAATGAGAATATAAAAATTGAAAATGATTCTGAAATAACAATTCTGGATTCATTAGGGAACGCTTTTTCGGGAGCTTACCCACTTTATATTTCCAAGAAAGATCCTTTCGTATTATTTGGGGAAATAGATTCAGCATTAAGTGAAACTATATTATATACACTATCGATAAATGGAATTACTGACAACTCAGGCAATGATGTTATTACTTCAGGTGTTGTGTTTGAAGGAAGCTCTCAGTCAGATACTACCTTACAAAGGGTTATCGCGCATGAAACTAAAAATGGTCTATTTCCTTACCAAAGTCTTGAAGTTACCTATGCAGCACCAATTTTTGATGCTATGATTTTAGACTCGGTAGTAGTTGTTGAAGGGGATGTTTCTTTTGATGATTGGCCAGCAATTAGAACAGTGAGAAATAAGCTCTTTATAGATCCACAAGGGCAATGGATTGAAGGGATTGACTATCAATTCTTAGTTTGGAATCCTGCTACTCAAAGAAGACAGATTTTTAATCCTGAAATTTGGAGTAATACAGATCTTGGAGAGTTAAATATTGAAGTTCGTGGTGCAGATTCATCCGATGTATTCAATTATACATTAGAAAATGAATCGATATCTTTTAGCTTAGATTCTGTTTTTACGAATTCTACATTACTACAAGAGCTCGCACCAATTACTTATATTCTTACTGTATTTAAAGATGAAAACAATAACGGAAAATGGGATATAGGATCGGTTTCTCCTTATAAAGAACCAGAACCTTATTACATACAAAGAGGAATAACAATTCAGCGAGGATTTACCTCAGAAATAATCATACAGTTTTAATGGAAGAAAAAATTCTAGAATACATACCTCAGATTTGGCATTTACCAATTATTATTGGACTTATTCTGGTTGCTACTTTTATAATTGCCACGATTACTAGAAGAATTTTTAACAAGGCGATTAAGAAAGCAGAGCTTGGAGAAAGTGAGGCACATGATTTAACTAACCTAAAGTTTTTAAAAAGGGGTGTTTCTGTTCTAATTTATCTAACCGGCATTAGTTTTGCAATTTATATGATTCCCCCTTTAAGAGTAATTGCAGCTTCTTTACTAGCAGGAGCGGGATTATTTGCAATAGCAATTGGGTTTGCTTCTCAACAAGCTCTGTCGAATATTGTAGGTGGTATTTTCATTGTTATTTTTAAACCATATAAAATTAATGACCGGTTACAAATACGAACAGATTTAATGGGTGTGGTGGAAGATATAAATCTGCGTCACACGGTAATTCGTAGTTTTGAAAATAAACGAATCATTATTCCAAATTCTGTGATTAGTGACGAAGTTCTTATCAACTCTAATTATAAAGAGGATAAAATCATAAAGTGGATCGATTTTGGAATTAGCTATGACTCAGATATCGACTTAGCTCGTAAGATTATTCAAGAAGAGATACTTGTTCATCCAAATTTCAAAGACTATAGAACCCAAGAAGAAATTGATCAAGGAGTAGAAATAGTACCCGTACGAGTGATATCACTTGGTGATTTCTCAGTAAATCTAAGAGCGTGGGCTACAACAGCAAATCCGCCAGATGCCTTTATAATTGGTGCTGATACAATGGAAAGTGTTAAAAAGCGTTTCGATCGAGAAGGAATTGAAATTCCATTTCCATACCGAACTATTGTTTACAAAAATCCTAAGGAAAAGCCAGACAACGAAGGTTCTAGTACTGATGCAAAAGACTAATCTATAAAATGAATTAATTCACTAATTCTGGATCAGAAATCAGAATTTTTGGTTCCATACTAATTTCTGAAAGAATAGAGTTAGAAATAAGGCAAGCAGCCTCAGATTTGTTAAGTATACGTTCTGCTTTATCCCGATTAGTTTCATTAGGAATAGTTAAAATTGGTTTGAGTTCTATTTTACTAATCAGAAATTTTCCATCCTTTCTATCTAAAGTTCCATTAGCATTTATATCTAAACTTAAAAATTCAAGCTTTGAATTTTCAGCGATAGCTAAAAATGTTGTCATTAAGCAACTGCTCACCGATGCAACAAAAAGATGTTCTGGAGACCATATTCCCGCAATTCCTTTAGGAAATTCAGGTGGTGTAGCAATTTCAATAGAATTGTTAAGTACGGGAGAGCTTACTTCTCCAATACGCTCTGAATTCCATTCTAAATTTATTTCATAGTTGTGAGTTGTATTCATCTTAGTTCACTTTAATTTTTGATTCAATAATACTTTGAAGTTGTTTGGCTTGAAGTACCCCAGATTGTTGCCATAAAATTTTACCATTTTGAAATAGAATGAGTGTCGGTACTCCTCGAACCTGATACCGTATTGCAGCATCTGGATTCTTTTCAGCATTAATTTTTATAATATTTATACTATCACCTTGCTGTGATTTTAATTCTTTAAGAATAGGAGCCATCATCTTACAAGGAGCACACCAATCGGTATAGAAATCAACTAGAACAGGAGTCTCACCATTAATCAATTCGCTGAAAGTTAGATTTATAGAGCTATTTGTTGAATTCATGATTTCAGTTTACTTCGATATAATTTGGTTCTTTACTTTCATTTTCTTCTTTTAAATCTGTACTTGGTATTGAGCAACCTGATCTTCCAAAACAACCTTTATTTGTTAGAACTTGAAAGAAAAAAATGCCGCTTAATAAACCAACAATAGGATCTTTATACATCAAGGATTGAATCAAAAAGAAAATCCCAGCTAATAAGCCCAGTACTCTTCTTAAGTGCCAATCTGATAAAATAGTATGAAGGATTTGTGTAGTCACGCTATTGTAATTGATAATCTAATATTTGCCATCCGCCACCATTATACACGTCTGTAAATCCGTTTGATTCTAATAGACGTTTAGCCGAACTACTTCTAGCCCCTGATGCACAGCATACAATAACTGGTTTAGATTGATCTATTTTTTTAAAATTATTTTGTAATGTTTGAAGGGGGATATTCTTTGAGCCTTTAATATGACCTCCTTTAAACTCTCCGAGAGTCCGTACATCGATTATGGAAGCTCCATTCTTTAATAACTCTTTAAAATCGACGGGTTCTTTAGTACTGAATATTGATTTTAGTGCCTGAAACATTATATAATTAATAGGTTAGAGATTTGATTACCTAACAAAGTTATCAAATGGATCTAGCAAGTTCAGTCACTTTTGTTACAGAAGCGTAATTTTATTTCTACCGAGTTCGATAAGTTTCTTATTCTCAAGTTGCTTAAGTAAACGTGATACGACTACCCTTGCAGTTCCAAGATCATTAGCAATTTGTTCATGTGTTATAGATAGTGTATAGGATTTCGTAGCAACTTTCTTCTTTTGGAGGTAACTAAGCAAACGATCATCCATATTTTTAAAAGTTAGTTCATTTACAACTTCAAGTAATTCTTCAAAGCGGTTGTAGTAAACCTTAAAAATATATCCAACCCATTCAGGGTATTCACGAATCACTGAATCCATTTTATGTATGGGGATCATCAATACCTCAGAATCCTCCTCAGCAACAGCCTTGATTTTACTTTTCTCTTGTTGAATGCCACCCAAAAACGACATTATGCAAGTTTCACCGGGCTTGATGTAGTACAAGAACATCTCTCGAAAATCATCATCAGTTTGAAGAACTCTAATCGAACCCTTTGTTACAATAGGAAGGGCGTATATTAGGGTTTCTTCATTCTGAATAGTTTCATTCTTTTTGAATGATCTTAATTCACCCAAATCAGAAAGCTTTTCTATCATGTTTTGATTCGAAATAAAATCCTTTGATAACATACAATGAAATTCTTATTGAGCGCTTAAATACATTTATCGAAAGTTTCAAGATACATTTAATAGGTTTTAAAAGAGGTTAAGAAGAACAGGAATTGAAATTTTATTTCCATATAGTAGTTTCTATTATATAAATACATTGATAATGAATAAACCTCTGGTAATTTCGAAAACTCAAACAATAGCTAAGTATTTTTTAAAACAGATGAAAAAGACTAGAATTATAACATTGGCGCTTACTTCATTTTTAATATTCACATTTACGATTAAAGCACAACCATTTGAAGAAGCCTTATTAAAGAAAGACGTAAAGAAATGGTTTATTACCATGATTAATGCCCATGAATTACAATTAAAATATAAAAGTGAAGCTGACAAATATGACGATGTTATTGTTGCCTATTATGAAGAAAGAAATCTTTGGGTAGAAAGTCTCGGTTATGAGCCTAAAGAATTTGATAAGCTTAGTGAAAGAATAAATGCAGGGTATGGCTCGATGAAAGATCAAAAGAGTTTAGACGAAGAGAGAGCGGGAGTAGAATCCCAAATTAATGAAATTGAAAATCTTCCTATGGTTTCTGATAATCAAAAAAACATGATGAAAAATGGAATTCTAGCGGGTATAAAAGAACAACAAAAAGTAATTGACTACTTCAAACCTGATTGGCCAGCATTAGAGCCGTATATCGAAGAGTTTAATCTGTTAGATTTATGGATTGGAGGTAATATAACTAATCATCCAACAATAAATTGAGTCTCAAAATCTTTACGTGTTTTTAATAAGACTTAGGAATTAATCTCTTTAAAATACCGTATGTTTGGAAACGCTTCCATGAACTGAAAAACATCATAGATGTCAACTAAAGGAAATTCAAGTATTATTAAAGAAGGTACTGAAAGCAAAGATTTGTATTCTTCAAAGCCATATTCTGCAAAACACAAAATTCGCTTTGTAACAGCTGCAAGTTTATTTGATGGTCATGATGCAAGCATCAACATTATGCGACGTATTTTACAGGGTAGTGGAGCTGAGGTGATTCATTTAGGTCATAATAGATCTGTTCATGAAATTGTAAATTGTGCAATCCAAGAAGATGTGCAAGGAATAGCGATAAGTTCTTACCAAGGTGGACACGTAGAATATTTTAAATACATGGTTGAGTTATTAGCAGAACAAGGTGCTAATCACATAAAAGTTTTCGGTGGCGGAGGAGGAGTTATTGTTCAAGAAGAAATTGATGATCTTCACAATGCAGGGGTCACTCGTATTTTTTCAGTAGAGGATGGAAGTAAAATGGGACTTCAAGGCATGATCAATGTCATGCTAAAAGAATGTGATTTCGATCCTGTTCGAACGCAAAAAATTCAACCCGTTAAAGTACTAGAGAAAGATACAATTTCGATTGCAAAATGTATTACTTCGTTAGAGAATAATGATTCAGATATTATTCAATATACTAATTGTAAATTATTGTATGACAATGGTAAAGAGATATTATCTGATAGTAATCATAAGATTCCTTTAATAGGAATAACAGGAACAGGCGGCGCAGGAAAAAGCTCTTTAACAGATGAAATAGTACGACGTTTTTTAACCGAGTTTGAGGATATCACCATCGGTATTATTTCAGTCGATCCATCCAGATTGAAAACAGGCGGAGCACTACTTGGCGATCGAATTCGTATGAACAGTATTGATACTAAGCGAGTATTTATGAGAAGTTTGGCAACTCGAGCTTCAAATCGTTCTACAAGTGCAGCTTTAGAATCTGTGATCGCTTTGTACAAAGCATCTGGCTTCGATTTAATTATCGTGGAAACAAGTGGAATCGGTCAAAGTGGAACCGAGATTGTAGACTTGACGGATATTCCGATTTATGTGATGACGAGTGAATATGGTGCTTCAACTCAGCTTGAGAAAATCAATATGCTTGATTTAGCTGATTTGGTAGTATTAAACAAGTTTGAGAAGAAAGGGTCTTTAGATGCACTTCGCGATATTCGTAAACAAATGCTTCGAAATTCTGGACAATGGCACGCGAAACCCGAAGAAATGGCGGTATTTCCAACTATTGCAGCTCAATTTAATGACGAAGGTGTAAATCGCTTGTTTAAAGCGATGGTCGACAGGATCAATGATAAGTATGAGCTTAACTGGGAAACATCGATTTATACCAATTCTAAGCCTGCAGAGAGTATTCAGGCTCAAGCTATCATTCCTGGGAAAAGAGTTCGATATCTATCGGAGATATCCGAGACCATTCGAAATTATCATGAATGGGCAAATCAGCAAGTTGATATCGCTTCGAGATGGGATGAAATCAGAGGGACACTTTCACAACTTGATGAAGTTAACGATGTTGAAAAGCCTATTATTGAGCAACTATCTAAAATGAAATCACGATGGGAAGATGAACTGGATAGAACTCCAAAAGCTATTTTAGAGAATTGGGATGAGCTTTCAGAAAATTATCAAAGTGAAGTTTTTAAAAGTAAAATACGTGATAACGTTATTAAAACAGAGTTATATCGTGAGTCTCTAAGTGGGTTGAAAATTCCACGAGTAGCAATCCCCAAAACGAAACATGCTGGGGAACGGCTTAAATTTGCTCTCAAAGAAAATCTACCTGGGTATTTCCCTTATACAGCAGGAGTATTTCCTTTTAAAAGAGAAGGGGAAGACCCAACACGTATGTTTGCTGGGGAAGGAACTCCTGAAAGAACCAATAAAAGATTTCATTACGTAAGTGAAGGATTGCCAGCTGCTCGACTTTCAACAGCCTTCGACTCGGTTACTTTGTATGGAGAAGATCCTGGCTTTCGACCTGATATTTATGGTAAAATTGGAAATTCAGGAGTAAGTATTTGTACACTAGATGATATGAAAAAGCTTTATTCTGGCTTTGAGCTTACTTCTCCAACCACTTCTGTATCTATGACTATCAACGGTCCTGCACCAATGATTTTAGCGATGTATATGAATACGGCAATTGATCAGGAAGTTGAGCGATATTTGAAGGCAGAAGGGAAGTGGGAAGAAGCAGAACAGAAAATTCAAGCATTCTTTAAAGGACGTGGAATTGAAGCTCCGACTTATTTTAATGAGATTCCAAAAGGGAATAATAGCTTTGGTTTGAATACTCTTGGTGTTACTGGAGATCTATTGGTTGAGCCAGAAGTCTATGCTGAAATTAAATCGAAAACACTGAGTTCGGTAAGAGGAACTGTTCAGGCTGATATCTTAAAAGAGGATCAGGCTCAAAATACATGTATATTTTCTACGGAGTTTGCCCTTAAAATGATGGGAGATATTCAGGAGTATTTTACAGAGAATAAAGTCCGTAATTATTACTCCGTATCTATTTCCGGTTATCATATTGCTGAAGCAGGAGCGAATCCTGTAACTCAAGCAGCCTTCACCTTAGCGAATGGGTTTACATTTGTAGAATACTATTTAGCGCGTGGATTAAGTGTAGATGATTTCGCTCATAATTTATCCTTCTTTTTTAGTAATGGATTAGATCCTGAGTATGCAGTTATTGGTCGTGTAGCACGACGAATTTGGGCAGTAGCAATGAAGAATAAATATGATGCCAACGATCGATCTCAAAAGCTGAAATATCATATTCAAACTAGCGGTAGATCATTACATGCTCAGGAGATTCAGTTCAATGATATTCGAACAACTTTACAGGCATTATTAGCCATTTATGATAATTGTAACTCATTGCACACCAATGCTTATGATGAAGCAATTACCACTCCAACTGAAGAATCTGTCCGTAGAGCTTTAGCGATTCAAATGATCATAAATAAAGAGTTGGGAACGGCTAAAAACGAAAATATAAATCAAGGCTCTTTCTTCATTGAAGAGCTCACCGATTTGGTAGAAGAAGCTATCCTTACCGAGTTTGATCGTATCACGGAAAGAGGTGGCGTATTAGGAGCCATGGAAAGCATGTATCAGCGTGGAAAAATCCAAGACGAAAGCTTGTATTACGAAAGCAAGAAACACTCTGGTGAACTTCCAATAATAGGGGTAAATACCTTTTTTGGTAAAAGCTCTGAAGAAGATAAGAAACCCGTTGAACTCATCCGTTCTACAGAAGAAGAGAAGAAGCAACAAATTGATAATTTAGAAGCTTTCTGGAAACGAAATGAATCTGAAGTAGAAAAAGCGATCGACCAGCTTAAAACCGTAGCTAGAGAAAACGGAAATCTATTTGAAGAATTAATGGAAACTGTTAAAGTCGCTTCCTTGGGACAAATTTCACATGCATTGTATGAGGTTGGTGGCCAGTACAGACGGAATATGTGAGCTTGAATAAGTTCACAATCTTTTAATTTAGTTCAATATAATAAGTCCCTTCTTGAGAGGGATTTAGGGGTGTAATAGGTTCTAACTTTATTCCCACCACCACATCCTCCCTCTGAAATCAAAAACGTTTGATTTCGGCCACCGCTGACTGCCGTTAGGCAGGCTCCAATGGGAGATACACAAATTCTGTTTAGAAATAGTAAAATGAAGCACATTTAAAGCTTTTATCTAATAGAGAAGAAGTTAGATCTGGATACTTTTTAAAATTGAAAAAGCAGTCATAATGTATTTACTCGTTTACACGATAAGTTTAGTACTCAAGCGAAGGGTTTCAGTCCTTGGTAATTTAGATAAAGATTTCTTGATACCTTGGAAAAACTTAGTCACTTTTAGAGCGTTGACTTAAGAAATCAGAGAGAAATTCTTTCATCATTTGGAGTAGCAAGGACTATTTCATCAGAATTAAGAATACTTTCTGAAAGAACAAAAGCTAAGTCTTCCACAAAATAGGCATCGCAGAGTTGATCATTTGTAAGTTTAAGTAACCAAATTTCTGACAATGAATTTGTTATTCTATTTTTAAACTCAAAAGAATGACCAGCATTGCAACCACTATAGCCAACTCTAATCGTAAGAATTCCATTCTCTATAGATGGGAGATCAGAAGTTATAACTACGCTATAACTAGCACCAAACTCTATTTCTTGAGAATTAGAATCGGTATTGTTTTCAGTACATCCGAATAACACAATGAATAGAATTAATAGAAAAGTAGATTTCATACGATCTTGTATAAATAATTTGGAATAATTTCTTTTAGAATGATTGATAAAAGTAATTATAAGCCATTTTCGATCATTTCTTTAATTACTCTAGCTTTAACAAAATGATCAAGTTTATGAGTTTGAATCCACCAAGTTGCTGCTTCCATAAGTAACTCTGGAGTATCGTTTTTATTTGCGAAAAAAGCATAAAAAGACAGACCCACATCATCACCCTTTGTTTCTATTTTCTTAGTACAAACCTCAATAATTTTTGCTCTTAACTCTGTCTTCATTGTGTGCTTATAAGTTTTAGTGTTTTTCCATCATTTTTTCAAAAAAGCTTCTTTATCTAAACAGGCTTTCAAATGTATGATATTAACCAGTACATTTGCGATGAAAATAACGAAACCTAATAATTAAGTCAGCGTACCTGGTTCGGAATAAAATTTGGGCAAAATCATGAAGATATATAACAGGGCAGAAATCAACGCTATTCTTAAGAAAGCAGCAGAGAATTCAACAACTATTGGAACAGATTCATCTATTGGTTTGTCATTTAAAGAATTACAGAAACTAGCTTCCGATACTGGAATTGACCCAAATGAAATAATAAAAGCTATTGCTGAATTAGAACTAGATACAACAAAAAGTAAGCAAACTTTAGTAGGTGGACCGTTTTCATTCAGTAGTCAGGTGTTAACAGAGGGTGAAATCTCAGATGCCCAATGGGAAGAAATGCTAATATCAATACGGGATTCTTTTAGATCGAATGGCGAAGTTTCTTCTAGAAAATCTGTGTATGAATGGAGCTCTCCAAAGTTTGATAGCAATTCAGCTAAAATTACAGCATTTAAAAATGAGGGTAAAACTAAAATTAGTCTTACTTGGAATGGACCCTTGACGGCAATTCCATTTTATATTCCTATTCCGATCGCTGCAATTATTTCACTTTTGTTCGCTTCTGGATATTTAGGACTAACAGCCGTTCCAGGATTCGCATTTGCCATTATTTCAACTGGTCTAACTTTTCTTGCAGGGAGATGGGCTTTAGGAAAAAAATTAAATAAGGTGTTTAAACATTTACGCCAAACATTAGCTGAGTTAGAAATTATTGCTCGAAATAATGATTTAGATCCAGAAAGTACTACAAACCAATTGGATTCAAACAAGTCTGTGATAGAAAATGCGGAACCTATAATTAAGATACCAGAAGAAGAGGGTGGTATCGATCAAGACATAAATTCTATATCTGTGGAACGATTGAGGGAATAAGTACTCAACTTTTTTGATGTTAGCAAGTTTAATTGTAGAGTTCTGAACTCGTAACTGTAAAGCTTCAATATCTGCAGAGAACTCTTTTAAGTAATATTACTGATTTCTTATTGAGATTACTTACAGCTTATTGTTTAAGGTGTGAAGGAGTAAGAGTTAAAAAGTAAGAAAAAGCAATATTGGGAAATAAGACAAGTCAATATCTCTATTAATGGGACTTTTAAACAGTGAATGGCAAGTGTTGTGCCCAACCTCTGGCTATAGACTTCGCTAGCGTAGAGTAGTCAGTGCGTTTGCTATTTTCGTCTCTTTTATTACAAAAATCTTCATCCCGATTAAACAATGATGAAGCAAAACTTCGTGCAGTCATAATTATGCCCGTAGTTTTCTTAAACCGTATATCTGTGAATTCGGTAAAACCTTTCTGTAAATTATAAGGATTATTATCTATAGAAATCATGTATGCCTTTACGACTAATCCCAAGAATTAGGGTTGGTAGATGTTAGATATCGTTTACAGAAATATAGATACTTATAAAGGCAACAGGCGTTGTTCACGATTTAGATTCCCACCTTTGTGGGAATGACTAACTTTGAGGTAAGTTGATGTTCTAACCTTAGACTAACTTTCTTAACTATACATAAGTCATCTCTGCGAAGGCAGAGATCTAGGACTTGATAGAAGGAAACCTTTTACAAGGAGAAAATGCGATAAAGCAATCTCCAGAGTGTGGCAAGGTGTTTACTTATAGTTTTCTTATACGAATATTCCGAAACGCTATAAAATCACCATGATCCTGTAAGCTAATGTGACCAGAATTAGAAGTTCCCCAATTTGGAAAATTAGCAGGAAATTTACTGTTCGCATAAGCTTCCTTCCATTCTTCACTACCTTCAGTAAATTCAAGTACTTTCTCTCCGTTCAACCAATGTTCAACTCGTCCATTATCATAAATCAGTTTTATACTATTCCATTCTCCAGCAGGGTATAGGCTTTTTTTAGAAGAATCGGGTACAAACATATCATAACTTGAAGCTGCCATACGATTGGGAAGCGATTCTGAAGCTGAAAATTCATCATCTAAAATTTGATATTCAGGACCCGTTTCATAATCATTTTCGTATTTCGAATCCTCTACCACATGGTACATGATTCCACTATTACCGCCCAAACTCATTTTATATTCTAGTTCTAATTCAAAATTTCCAAACGTCTGTTCGGTCATTATTGATTTAGATAATCCAATATTCTTATCTCGAGTATTTCCATCACGAGAAACCAAGATAGTTCCATCTTCTATTTCCCATCTGGGATTGATGGTATCCGAATTGTACTCTTTCCAACCGTCGAATGTCTTTCCATCAAAAAGGGATATCCATTCTGATTCTACGGATGCAGGAACTTCTGTTTCCTTTGGAGCACAGTTAGTTAGCAATACGAGAATTATGAATAGTGGGAAAAAGGCTGGTTTAGACATTCTATTTTGTTAGTTAGTAGAAGTTTTATGCGCTAATAATATGGCAAACTCAGGAATTAAATGCTTTTTCATGACTTCCATTTCAGGTTCTGTTACTTCAATAATTTGTTTTACCGAAAATCCATGTGCTTTAAGTATTTCTGATACTTGTTCGGCATTATAGTAAGTGAAATTGTACTGGGTGCTTGGAAATTGTCTCAAGCAGCCTTCTGGTCGTAGCGAAATAGCGAGAGTGCCATTCGGTTTTAGCACACGTTTGAACTCTGATAAAAGGGTAGGGATATCATTCCAAAAATAAATGGTGTTTATCGTAAAAAGATGATCAATAGAGGAATTATCTGTAGGTAGGTGATGAGCTTCAGATAGATGAAATGTAGCCTGACCCGAATCAATAAAAGTTTGATTCATTTCAGTGGACAAAGCAACCATATCTTCCGAATAATCACATCCTATATATTTTACTTTATTGGCTTTAGAAAGTATTTCCTTAATAAAAAATCCATTCCCCATTCCAATTTCTAGTACCGTATGGTCATCCTCTATCTTCAAAGAGTTAATCGTATCTAAGTTCATTCTTAGATTGCTTTCATTCATTCTTTGGGCGATTTCATTTCCGAATTCACCCGACGGTTTTCGGAGCTGGGCTGATACTTCTTTTAAAAAATCCTGATCCATCACCAACCCATTATATGTTCTATGAAGGGGATAAGATTTTCGGCTATTAGCTTTTGCTCATCAACTTTTGGGTGACCTGGTGTATTTTTAAAAGGAGTGAAAATGGTGTATATATTTTCATCAGTGATAGAGGTAACGGCTTCTTCTATATATCCAGGCCATTCTGAACCTTCCTGTGTAATATCCATGTTTCCTAAGGTGGCAATAATAGCAGCATTAGGATATTTAGTTCTGATAGCCTTTACAAATTTAGCATAAGCTTCAATAACCTCATTTTCATTTGGCGCTTTTTCACCATAAAATTTCTTAAATGAAGGATGATCCGGAAGATTTATTAACCATGAATCATTCTGAAATAGGTTAACAATTACCAAATCAGGGGTATAATTCGAAAAATTCCACTCACTTTCTTGATCTAGTGGATTGGTTCTATCCCAGATTTCTGGCATAATAGCTGGAAACCAGCTGATGGTAATCCCGATTCCACTTTTGCAAATGCACTGTTGTTCAGCATCAAAATGTTGGGCAATTATATTCGCATAAGAAAGAGTGTAATTAGTATGAATACTATCTGGTGAATCGTTTCCTGAGTAATCATCTACAGAATAGCCTGCCGTAATTGAATCACCGTAATACTCTATGCGATGCTTTTTTTGGGAATTCTTTGGTAGTACTTTCGAGTTTTTTCCTAGTTCAAAACCATAAAACCAGCTTTTACCACGATCATATTCAGTCCGTTTTAAAATTTCTAGGGAATGTTTCTCATTCGATAGATTAGATGCTAATACATAGCTAGCTAATTTGGCGGCGGGTTTGATTGTTTTTTGGAATGTACCATCCACAAAAATATCGTAGTAATTACCTCCGAATTCTTCTTTCATTTTGGCACTCACTTTAGTTCCTTCAAAATTGATTGAAACTGAAGTCCCGGACCAGTAAAATTCGGTTGCTTGATTTTCAAATATTCCGACTCTTCCTTCATAGGAAATCTCAGGATGATTGAAAGGAATAAAGTATTCCTGAGAAGTTGCATCATGTGTCCATGTACCAAGTGTCAGAACAATGGCTATGAAATAGATTGTTTTTAAACGCATATTTTTGAATAAGCTTTTTTTTGATCGACTTAAATTAACTAATTTGAACTATGGGATTCACAATAAATAAAATTGAGCCTAAAAAGCTAGAATTAATGAAGCAAACGGGAGTTTGGAGAGAGGAGTGTCCGGTTCATTATTCCAGATTAAAGACAATTGAAGTTACTTTTTGTGGGTTTGATGGAAATCAAAAGGAAGGAACATTGGTCGTACTTGATATCTTAGCCGAACAAGTACTTTCTATATTTCAGGAACTGCTTGATATTCAATTCTCAATCAACAAAATTTTACCCATCGAAGAGTTTGGTGGAGATGATTTGAAGTCTATGAAAGCAAATAATTCCTCGGCCTTTAACGGTAGATTAGTGGCGAGAACAAATCGATGGAGTAGCCATGCTTTTGGTGCCGCAATAGATGTTAATCCTATTCAAAATCCATATTTATTACTTAACGATGATAAAGAATTAGTAGAAGTTATTCCTCCAGAAGGATCAGATTTTCTTGATCGTTCGGAGGCATATAGAGGGATGGTTGAAGAAATAGTTCCAATTTTTGCCAAACATGGGTTTACAGAATGGGGAGGAAGCTGGGAAGAAAAACCAGATTATCATCATTTTCAAATACCCTGGGATGATATTCAGAAGTTGTTTCCAGAGTTTAGACAAGACAGATAAAGTTGTAGGTATAGATATCTCAGTTTCTAAATCTAAAAAAAGTTGTATTAGTGATGATCAAAAGCTTCCCCTACTTACTAAGGAGGGGATTGAGGGGAGGTCGGAAAATTTTATCTTTCTAAAACTTTATTCTACCTCATTCTTTCCAAATAGTATGGTGCGATTTCCCATTAGGATCATCAATTCGTTTGTAGGTATGTGCTCCGAAATAATCACGCTGAGCCTGAATAATATTCGCACTACTCAGATAGTTTGTATATCCATTTAGAAAGAGGAGGGCAGAAGTTAGGCAAGGTGCGTTTTGTCCAGCTTTTATTGTCTCAATTACGAGTTCATCCAAATAAGGTTTTGAGGCATTACAAGATTGACTTGTCAATTCATCAAAAAGAATTCGATCCGTTTCTTGGAGGATTTGAACTAAATGATTCATTAATTCTGATCGGATAATACATCCATTCGTCCACATGCGGGCTACTTCCCAAAGTTTAATGCGCCACCCATATTCTTTAGATGCAGCACTTAACAAATGAATTCCTTGATGGTGATTAATTACTCTAGCTAATTGATAAGCGATTCCGACTTGATCAACAGGTAAATCACTTGGAATGGCAACCTTAGATTGATACTGATAACTTGCAATATCACGCTCTTCTTTAAAAGAGGACAGATATCGTGCAAAAAGAGCGGAAGAAATCATTGTTGCAGGCACACCAAGTTCAGCCGCTGCAATGGTTGTCCAACTTCCGGTCCCTTTATTTCCAGCCTTATCTAAAATCAGATCTATAAGCCATTCATCGCCTTCTTTTTTTCTAAGAATATCTACTGTGATTTCTAATAAATAACTATCTAAATCACCTTGTCTCCAGCGCTCAAAAATATCAGATATTTCAGAAGGGTTTAATCCTTTTCCATAGCGTAAAAAATGATAGGTTTCTGCTAAAAGTTGCATTTCTGCATACTCAATACCATTGTGAACCATTTTAACAAAATGCCCAGATCCACCTTTACCAATAAGGGTACAACAGGCATTTCCATGAATATCTTTGGCTGCTATTGATTCTAAATAGATACTAACTTTCTTATAGACTTCAATCTCGCCACTGGCCATTATAGATGGCCCATTTAAAGCGCCGTCTTCTCCACCAGAAACGCCAACACCCAATATGTGAATACCTTGCTTAGATAAATAATTGATTCGTCTTTCGGTGTCTTTATAGTGAGAATTTCCCCCATCAATAATAATATCACCTTTCCTTAAAAGTGGAACCAAGTTATTGATAACGGCATCAGTAACGTCACCTGCTTGAACCATTAGGAAGATTTTTTTTGGACTTTCAAGTGAATCAACAAAACGTGAAAGATTCTCAAAACCCTTAGCATTTGAGAGCTCCGAATATTTCTCTATAAATTTTTCCGCTACTTTTTCTTCGCTTTTTGGTAAATGGCGATTGAATAAGGAAAGATGGAATCCTTTTTTAGCGAGGTTTCTGCTCAAACTTTTACCCATCACACCTAGACCAATCAAGCCAAATTCGGAGTTATTTGAAATCATAGCTTTTGCCCGATATATTATTTGTTCTGGGGAGAGTGTGATATTTATATGAATCCCATAATCAGGTTCTTCAAGAGTCTCAAACTGAGATTTTAGCAAGGAAGAAGGCATATATTCATGCTCTCTGAATTCTAATCGCTTTTGGATCGTATCAAAATCCCCTTTTAAATACACCCAAAAAACATCATCTATTTTACTAGAAAGTATTTCTCGATAATTTTCTTTTAAAGCTGAAGAAACAATGATTGCACCTGCTTTATTGGACTCTTTCTTTGCGATGGAATTAAGTAATTGAAGCCATTCAACTCTGTCGTTATCGTTTAATGCATTTCCCTTCGACATTTTCTTGATGTTTTCTTTTGTATGGAAATCATCTCCATCAAAAAAGGGAAGTGATAATTCATTAGCTAGAAGTTTTCCTATGGTACTTTTTCCAGACCCAGAAACTCCCATTATATAAATGATTGGATTGTTCATCATTCAGGTATATTCTTTTTCATGAAAAGAATATACCTTTCTGGAAGTTCAAACGGTCTCTCTTTAGAAATAGGATCCCATTTTGGAAGAAGTTGTTCGGTTGTTTTAATAGGTCTTAGTTCCGGATTCCACTCGAAACCCTCTAATTTTCTGTCCACTAATCCTTCATATTCGGGTAGAAAAAGTCCATTATTTTTTCCCATTTTAGCTTGAGTAAGCTCCCCGTTCTTAAAATATAATATCGTTTTTGGTGATGTACTTTCCATAGCTCCATCGGGTTCTTGTGCATCGTTTTTAGTGTGGTAGAGTATTTCACTATTTGGATGAATCAAGATTTCATAAAGGTTGCCTTTATCAAAATAGGCAAAAAGAGAATCTCCTTTAAGTTGATGCAGGCGTTTAGTTAATGAGTCTTCTTGAACTGCAAAAGCACTCACATAAGATCGAAGCTCTTTTACCTGATTACTATCCATTTGTACAGTAATAAAAGGGCCTGAAAGCTGGATACTTTTATGCCAAGCTTTTGGAGCTCCATCTAGCTCAAATAATTCAGTTTTTCCATTATAAAAAAGTGAATCCGATAATGAAGAGAAATTTTCAGACCAAACAGAAACATCAGAATACCCGCTAATTGTAGAAACCGTGTCATTTTCGATCATTAGTAATTCTCTGGCATAAATATGAGTAGTATCAGATGAGGTAGAATCTGAATCTATACTTCTTAAATATCCATTTCCTAAAATGTAACGTCGACCAGTAGAATCTGCTTCTAAGTAATCTCCAGTAAGCACCCCATTATTGGTGCTATCCATCACAAAAACATTGCTATATAATTGAAGGTATTCTCGTTTTCGGTTTATAAATAGACTATCCCCTTCAGCATATTGGGCAGAATCTGAAATTTGAACATGATTTCGGAAAATAGCACTGTCCTGATTTTGGAAGTAGGTACCTTGAAAAGCTGTAAGAATTCCTTCATCATCTTCTAGCCGTATTCCATCTTCGAAGTAAGCCACTTTGGTTAGGAAATTGTAGTTCACCTTTTCTCCAAAGAGAAGCGTACTGTCTTGCTTTATAATTACCCGACCCCGAAGTTTACTTAAATCTTGATTGGTGTAATAATAAAGGGTATCGGTCCAAATATTTTCTGTAGAGGTATCAATTTGAATATTGCCAAAAGCTTGGAGTTCATTTCTATTCAAATATTGCCAAGCGCTATCGCAAACCATAGTTACATCGCCTAAACTCATTCTGGCATTATATATTTTACGAATTCGCTCACCATTAATGGTTGTAACCTTAGCTGACTCAAATCTTTGAAGCGTTACTATACTTTGTGCTTCTGATGCTTGAGAAAACAATCCGATATATAAAAGCACTGCAAAAAAGATATGTGCAAAATTAGTTTTCAATCTAATACCACTTGTCCACCACCTTCATTTAAGGTGTAGTTAGTTAGATCAGTATCACCAAAAAAACCATTTGCAGCAATACTATCAGGAGGGGAGATAAAAATAACAAATTCAGGAGTGCTTACTTGATCTAAATTTCGTTCCCATTTTAGATAATCGGAACGGAGCTTTCTGCCATCTGAAGTATTAACCTTTACTTTTCCAAACATTTCAAAGATCGAGTCACTGGGTTTGTATAAAGCACTATCACAAGTTACTGTACTCTCTAATATCCCATTTTCTTTGTAAATCTTGATTTGTACGGGACCACTGATTCTGGTTTCATGAAGTTCTGACGTCTTTATGGTAAATGCATATTTACCTTTTAAATTCAGAATTAGAAAACCATCTTCAATTAAATTTATATCAACGTTCCAACTCTCAGTAGTGCTGAGTAATGAATCTGCTAATGCTTGCTGTATTTGTTTGCTATCATATTCTGATAGTTTAGTACAATGTATAATTCCCAAAAGTGGGAGCAAGAGAAAATAGCGCTTAAATGGTGCCAAAATACCGGTCTCCTGCATCTCCAAGGCCGGGAACAATGTAGGCGTTCTCATTTAGCTTTTCATCAATTGCTGCAGTGATTATGGGAACATCAGGGTGATCGGATTGGAGTCTTTCGATACCTTCAGGTGCAGCGATTAAACAAACAAACCGAATATTTTTTGCTCCGTTTTCTTTAAGAAATTTGATAGCATGACTGCCACTTCCACCAGTTGCCAGCATTGGATCAACAACTAGATTATATGCATCTTCAATCCCATCCGGTAGGTTATCGTAATAATTTACTGGTAGGAGTGTTTCTTCATTTCGATACACACCAACATGTCCAACTTTGGCTTCTGGCATAAAGTTGATAATTCCGTCAACCAGACTTAATCCCGCTCGTAGAATTGGAATTACTACTACATCAGGACCTGGAACAAATCCTTTTGTTTTCTGAATCGGGGTTTCTATTACAGTTTCGTTTAAAGGAAGATCTGAAAGGGAGTGATAAGCTAATATCACTCCAATATTAGACATTGCTCTTCGAAATAGAGCGGTACTCGTATTTTTATCTCTCAAAAAAGTGAGATATCTATGAACAATAGGATGATCTATAACAGAAACATTTTTCATGCTATTTCTTCGTTTCGAGTTCTTTCATTTTAGCAAAGTATGTTTTACTAGCAGTAGCCACCACTCCTGAAAGTGCGAATAATGCAATTAGATTAGGGAATGTCATCAAGCCCAAAGCAATATCTCCAATAGCCCAAACGGTTTCCAATGCAATCACTGCACCAATAAAATGCATTATTAAGTAAACCACTTTATAATAAATAATGGATTTATCACCAGCTAAATATTGAATAGAACGGTCTCCATAATAACTCCAGCTAATAGCCGTAGAAACACCAAATAAAATTACACAAATGGTTACGATGTATTTACCGCCACCAAAGATTGGAGCAAGCCCTTTTTCGAAAGCCATTGCTGTCAATGGTGCACCATTTTCGATGATACTAGAGTATAACATCTCAACTTCGTTTCCATTTATGTGGGTTATTCTAACGCCACCTTCGTCAAGAACTTCAATAGTTCCTTCAAATGTTTCTGTTCTAGATTCATCAACAAAGAAAATACCCATTGAGTGATCATTTCTTACGATTGTGCCATTTGTTGCTTCACCTGATTCTAAGGTAAGAATTGAACCAGTATCATTTATGGTAAATGAAGTTTCAAGGGCACTAGACGTAAATGGGATGTCATGTTTTTGATCCCAAACACCGGTACTAATGATTACAAGACCAGTCATTGTACATACAACCAATGTGTCAATAAATGGTTCTAAAAGTGCTACAACACCTTCACGAACAGGTTCTTTAGTTCTTGCAGCGCCATGAGCAATAGGGGCAGAACCCTGACCTGCTTCATTAGAGAAAAGTCCACGTTTAATACCCCAAACTAAGGTGGTTAAGAACAATCCTGAACCGACGCCAAATGCACCTGCCTTTGGTGTAAATGCGTAACTTATAATGGTTCCGAAAGCAGGAATAACTTCAGTGTAGTTAATTAATAAAATGACAAGAGCGGAGAGTACATAAATGATGGCCATTAATGGCATAAGGCTTGCTGTAACTTTACCAATTCGCTTGATACCACCTATAATTACAAATCCTACAAGAGAAGCGGTTACTAAACCCGTAATCCAACCAGGAATTAAGAATGTACTTTTAAGTGTATCAGCAACAGTATTTGCCTGAACAGCATTACCCGTTAAAAAAGAACAGATTACAGCCATTGCAGCAAAAAATACTGCTAACCATTTCCAATTTTCACCAAGTCCTTTTTCTATATAATACATTGGACCACCTGAAACAGAGCCATCAGCATTTTGGACACGATATTTTACAGCAAGTGTACACTCAGTATATTTTACAGCCATACCCAAAAATGCAGTAACCCACATCCAAAAGAGTGCTCCTGGTCCACCATAATGTATTGCAATTGCTACACCTGCAATGTTTCCTATACCAACAGTAGCAGATAATGCAGTAGTTAGCGCTTGAAAATGATTTACGTCACCCACGGCATCAGGATGATCAAACTTGCCCATTACAGATAAAATACCGTGTTTAAAACGACGTACTTGAACAAAGCCAAGTTTAAGAGTAATAAAAATCCCAAAACTCAATAACACGGCTACCATGAAAGGGAAAAAAGTTGGAGTACTCCAAACTAATTCATTAAGGGTACCAACAATTTGTTCAAACGTTTCCATGCACTAATTATTTATATGATTAAAAAAATTACGGTCGCAAAGTAAAAAACATTTCGGAAATAATATGAAGTGATTCTATTTTATTCGAATTATACCAGTAGATTTAAAAATGAACGATTTAGTTTTTGGAATGTGTTGGATGAAACAGATAGAATAATTGGAGCTATTAAATACATATTAATATGACTAAAGCAGATATAGTAGATGTAATATCATCATCAGTAGGATTGACAAAAGTAGAAACTGAGGCTGTTGTAAATGGCTTCATGGAAACTGTTATTGATTCCTTGAAAAGGGGCGAAACCATAGAACTTAGAGGTTTTGGTAGTTTTAAAGTAGTAAAAAGAGCACAACGTGTAGCTCGAAACCCTAAAACTAATGTTGAAGTAATTGTCCCAGAACAATACGCTCCAATCTTAAAAGTATCGAAAGATTTTAAGGAATCTGTAAATAAAGCGATGAAGGTGAAAATTTGATTTAGAAAACCATCAAAAAGTTCTTATTTTTAGAGCTGTTCGAACAAAAACAATATAAAATATATCCTAGGTGATTATTTATGCCAAGTGGTAAAAAAAGAAAGCGCGCAAAAATTGCAAAGCATAAGCGTAAAAAGCGCCTGAGAAAAAACAGGCATAAGAAGAAAAAGTAATTTTCAGGCTCCGAGTTTCGGGGCCTTTTTTATTTTCCGTAACCTTGCCAAATATACTTACAGGTTCGACACTTATATTTTGTCTGTTTCTTATACATAAAAAAGATTCCAGAAAAAAAGAATAGTATTAGTTCTATAAATGAAGTGTAGCCCGATTTTTTATAAACTTGTGTTGAGTTGCATTTTGGACATTCAATACTCTCTTCTTCGGCGCGTTGTTTAGTAGATTCTTCAAAATCTGTGTTTAGTATTTCAAGCGCTGATTCAGCAAAGTGATCTGGGACAACTATTTTAATTCCTCCGAGCGCATACGAATAAGACACCGTTGAACCTGAAGTTTGTTCATCATATAAATAAACTGGAATTCCAGCATCTTCTAGAATAAGTTTGGCAAATTGTGCATCATTAGGATTTAAAAAAGACCTGAGAACAATTGGTTTAGCCATCAAGCAGCTATGGTTTTCTTAAGAACCTCTTCACAGTTGGAGATTACTTTCGAAGCTTTCAGTAGGAGGTTATGCAGGCGACGTTCTACAAAAGTATTTACTTCATTAACTGTTTTAGGAGAGTGAAATTCGTATTGAAAATAAGAGATTAGATTTATGGCAGATAGGTATTTACCGTTTTCGTCTCCTTCAATTTCAACATGCCATCGAGTAATTATATTTTCATTTTTTAAAAGAAGGTTAATTTCTTTACTGATAGATTCCATCCAACGGCTTGCTTCTTCGATTCTATAATTTCCTTTTTTATCAGCTATTTCAGGTTGACAAATATTAACATCAAAAAACCACGTTAATTCAATATCAATAGTGGGTAACACCTTCGTTTTTTTTAAATTATCAATTTTTAGAAAAGGATGATTTTCCATTCCTGATAGGACTCGAGCTACTGATGCTTCGCGAAAACTGTCCCAATCAAAGTTTATCGATAGAGAATCAATGAAAGTGGAAGTTTTTTCTAAATCGATAATAAGTTCTAAGCCAATGGCATTAATCTTATTATCTTCCCAAGTCCTAAATTTTCTAGTTTGAATACCTCTTTTATCAAGTTGAGTCTCGACGGTATTCACAATAGAATTAAAAATTGGATAATGCATAGTTAGTATTTAAAATTTCATTGTCTAACTAAAGAAATGAATTATTACGAGTTAATATATTTAAAGAACGAGTTCAAAACCAAATTATCGAATTGTGTCCTAGATCAAGCTATTACACCTTTTAAGAATTTGTTAGAACTTTTTATGAGTAATGAACGCGAAAGTTTCAGACTTATTTTTAGCTGTTCACCAGGTAATACTGCGTTATTTTTAGATTCTTACCGACCTGGAAAAAAATCAAACAAGCTCTTGTTTTTTCAAGAACTTTATGGGGTTCCAATTGTAGATATTTCGCTAGTTCATCAAGATCGGTTACTTAGCTTAGATTTTGAAGGAGGGCAAAAAATTCTTTTTAAATTGTTCAGCAATAAAGCAAATGCCCTTAGGATATCTAATGGGAAAGTAGTTGATGCATTTAAAGACCATGCTGAGGTTGGGGAAGAAGAACCCATTCCAAAAGAGCAAAACATACTTAGTGAAATCCCCTCCAAAAGTACTGCTAAAAAAATGCTCTTAAAGTCTAATCCAATTCTACCAAGAAGTGAATTAGATGAGTTAATTCGTACTAATAATCTAGAGAACAAAACACCAGAAGAAATTTTTCAGTTTGTAAAAACAATTACCGAACAACTTGAAAGTGCACCTGAATTTCGAAAATTACCAGATGGTTTAGTTTCATCAATTGGGGAAACATTTTTTCCACTCCCAACCATTGAAAAATTTGATACTGTAAACGAATTGATTTCTTACAGGTTTAAAAATTACTCTCATGTACAACGATTAAGTCAACAAAAGGGGAAATATAGGAAAACCATTTCGAGACAGTTGAAGCGATTAGATTCTGTGTTAAAAAATCTCTCAAAAGCTGATAAAGGAATTGAGAAAGCGGAGGTTTATGAAAAATATGGACATTTATTAATGGCAAATGCTCACATTAAACCAGAAAAGTCGAAATCAATTCTGATTGAAGATTTATACAATGAAGGAAAGGAAATAGAAATCAAGATTGATGTAGAGCTAACGTTAGCTGAAAATGCAGAATATTATTACGACCGGGCTTCTAGTTCACTGAAATCATATGAAAAAGCTTCAACTCAAATTCCTAAAATCAAAGAAAGAAAACTTCGATTAGAAAAAATGAACGATGAATTGCAGCACATTGGTGAACTAAGAAATTTAGGTGATTGGGAGAAAAAGTATCGAAAAGAGATTGAAAATATTGGGATTGGAAAATCTAAAAAAGAAGAAAGTAATCTTCCATTTCATAGTTTAGAGATAAACGGGTATCAGGTTTGGATTGGCAAGAATGCAAAGAGCAACGATAAATTGGTTCAATTTTCTCATAAAGAAGATATTTGGATGCATGCTCGAGGAGTACCAGGTTCTCACTTAATTATTAGAATGGCGAATAATAAAGGTATGCCCCCAAAAGAAATTATTGAAAAAGCAGCTGCGTTTGCTGCCTATAATTCTAAGGCAAAAGGTGCTAATCTGGTACCTGTAATTGTCACAAAAAGAAAGTATGTTCGAAAACCTAAAGGAGCCTCACCAGGAGCTGTATTAGTTCAAAGAGAAGAAGTTGAATTAGTAAAACCTGAAAGTCCTAAAATATGAATGATTACAGGCTAAAGAAGTTTGATGGAAGTATTTTTGTATGTGGTTTTATGGCTACAGGAAAGAGTACAATTGGTAAAATAGTCGCTGATAAGTTAGAAAGGCCATTTCTGGATTTAGATCATGTTATTACAACTAAGGAAAATCGGTCAATTAAGAAAATATTTGCACGTTTTGGGGAACCTTACTTTAGAGAGAAAGAGTGGGAATATTTACTGGAAATCACAAGAACTTTCAAAGGAGTAGTAGCCCTTGGTGGTGGTGCACTTCATAATCAAAGAGTAGTAGATCACCTTAAAGTACATGGATTATTGGTCTATATAAAAACTCCACTAGAAGTAATTGTTGAGCGAGTTTTAAGGAACACTAAAAGACCAATTGTGTTAAATGAAGCAGGAAAAATAAAATCAAAGGAAACTCTGTTTAGAGACCTTAAAACCTTATATTTATCACGCGAAGAGCTTTATGAACAAGCTCAGATTAATCTTGAAAGTAGTGGATATGAATCTAAAGAAAGACAAGCTCAACTACTTATCGAAAAATTGAAAAGGTATGTATAGTACAATACCAGTTAAAACTTCATCTACAGACAGATACTCGATCACCATTGGTGAAAACCTAATGCAAGAGGTATCGGAATTTTTATCTACCTACTATAGTTCAGAAAAGTTGTTCATGGTTGTTGATGAACAGGTATATAAAAAACATAGTTCGATAATAGAGAATAGTTTTGGAGAGGGCTTTGAGAAAATAACGAAGTACATAGTTCCAAGTGGTGAAAATCATAAAAGTATGGAGCAGTTTTCCAGTATCGTTGATTTTATTCTTCAAAATGGGTTAGAAAGAAGAACTCCACTACTTGCAATAGGAGGCGGAGTAGTAGGCGACTTATCTGGGTTTGTAGCTGCTTCTGTATTAAGAGGAATTCCTTTAATTCATATTCCAACTACATTATTAGCAATGGTAGACAGCTCCATAGGTGGTAAGACAGGAATCAATCATTCTTCTGGGAAGAATTTAATTGGAGCATTTTATCAACCTAAAGCAGTTTTTGCTGATGTCAATTTTCTGAAAACACTTCCTAAGAAAGAATGGGTAAATGGATTAAGTGAAATTATTAAATATGGCATGATTGAAACTCCTAACATTCTTGAAGAGTTAAAAAAACTCACGAATAATAATGAATTTTCAGATCCAGTAAAATGGATTTCTGTTATTGAAAAGAGTGCTAAAATTAAAGTAGGTATAGTTTCTCGAGACGTTAAAGAATCTGGTGTTAGAGAGTTTTTGAATTTTGGTCACACTTTTGCTCATGTAATTGAAAAGAAAGGAGGATTCTCAAATTTTTCACATGGGGAAGCAGTATTCGCGGGAATGTTTGGGGCTTTAGCTGCATCAAATAAAATTGGAGCCTCTATAAATACATCAAATTTAATGCCTTTTAAATCGTTATATGATTTGGATATAAATCAAATCGGTAACAACCTTAAAGAGCTAACGGAATTAATGTTAAGAGATAAAAAAGTGAAAGGTAAAACTATTCGTTTAGTACTACTCGAAGAAATGGGTAAACCAATTGTAAAATCGTTCGAAGAAACTAAGGTAGTAGAAGAAAGTTGGGAATATTTGATTTCTGAGTTTAGCTAAATGGCTTTGCGTTGGTTACATAAAACGTGGTCTATTTTTTGGACTTTTATAGGTGTGACCATAGGTGTACTATTGGTTGTTGGAATTTTAAGTTTTGGGTTATTACAACTTCCAATCTCAAAAAATTATATTGTAAGTAAAATCGAAGATAGATTTAATAACCAACATAATGGAGTACTTAAGCTTGGAGAATTTAACGGGACTCTTCCAATCAGTTTTCAATTCGAATCCATAAACCTATATCCAGATTCGAGTTCTTTTAATCCGGTTTTTTCTTCAGATACAGTTTCAGCAACACTAGATTTTTGGGCTCTTTTTAGGAATCGTTTTGTAGTAAATGGGTTAGAAATTGCTTCACCAAGGCTAAGAATTACAAGTGATTCAACGGGTTCAATTTTAAAAGCTATTCAAAAAAGGAAAGAGGTTTTACAATCCGAAAGAGATACTACGTCTGTTTCAGATACTTTTGTTGAGATATTAGCACCTTCTGTAGTAATAAAAAATGGTTTTATAATACTTGAAGATCCATTTCCAAATCGAACTGATGGACTTGATAAGCTTACTTTTGAAGACTTAAATTTAGATATGTTTCTAGATTATAATGCTACTGGAAGATTCATTGACATTGATAGATTGGATGTTACAATACCTGAATTAGACCTCGAAAAAATAAGCTTATTTGGACAAGTTTTTAACGACAATAGATTTCTAGAATTCAATGCATTTAATTTGAAATTTGGAAATTCAATTCTCAATTTTAGTGGAGAAGCTGATGGAGTAGATTTACTAAAACAAGATTTCTTATCTCAGTTAAAATCTTCTCAATTAAGTATAGAAATTAAGGAATTAGTTGCAGAACCATCAACATTAAAAAGGGTTTTTAAAGATTATCCTGATTTGGATCAAAGTATTTTCTTAAGTCTGAAAGGTGAAGGTGATATTGACTCTCTTTGGTTCGATGATTTTGAAGTGATTTTTGGGCAAAGCGCTTTAAATGGCTTTGGCTACTTATCAAATCCTTTTATCTCCGAAAAAGTACAATATGGTGCCGAACTCTCAAATATACTTATAGATTCCACAGAGTTTGGATTAATTAACTATGATTTTACTCGAGCTCAAATAGAGGCAATTACAACTTCAAGACTTAAAGCTGAAGTGATGGGCAGTAAAAGATCAATTAATGGTGAGCTAAGTATTTTTGGCGAAAGAGGGAGTATTTTTTTAAATGGGAATCTTGGTTTTACAGAGCTATTTCCAGTAACAGTTAATGCTATTATTGATTCATTAAATTTAGGGGGAATAATAGCTGATCGACTTCAGTATTCAGATTTGTCAGGCACAATGAGCATTCAATCATCAAGCCTAAAAAACTTAAGTAATTCAATAGGAAAAGCGGAAATCAATTTTCTAAAAGGAACTATTAATGAAGTTCCTTTCGATTCAATATATATAAGTGGTAATTGGGATTCTGGTTTTCTTAGCCCATCATTCAGTTTAGTTGCTCCTGATGCTTTCCTATCAGGTATGGGAACTGTAGACCTTACAGACTCAATTCCTTCCGTAGAATTTTCAGGTAGAGGTTCAAACCTAGATATTAAGGGGTTTTCAAAAATTGATAAATTAGCTTCAGCTTTTTTAGATGTTGAGTATGAGCTGTTTTTAAAAGGAAGTAACAAAAACAATGTTTATGGTCAAGTAAGTTTAGATGTACCATTTTCTATAGTAGATGGAGATACTCTTCCAAGTCATCAGTTTTATGCAGATTTCAATGAACCAGCATCCGATAATAGAAGTTTAAGGATTACATCAACTGCTTTCGATTTATCAATGAATGGAGTATTCGAACCAAATGATGTTATGAGGTTAACTCCATATTGGTCTAAATATTTCAAAAATAGAGTAGATGAAGAGTTCTTATTAAAAGAAAATGTGCAAATTGAAAACGTTAGTCCCGTTGTTCAAGATCAAAACTTCCAATTAGATTTTAGTATTAAGAACTTAGCTCTTTTAAAACAATATTTTCCAGAAGCTCCAAACTTAATCACAAGTGCTAACGTCTCTTCAAATATAAATATGAATGCAGATAGGTTGCTTTTTAACTCTACAATTAATGACTCAAAGTTTTTATTCAATGAATCAGAATCAGATTCAGTAGCGCTTCAAGTTACGGGTAGTTTCAGGCATAACGAGAAAATAAAATCTTTTGGTAGCTTAAAAGTAGAAGCTCAAATTGGTGAAATATCTTCAGATTTAGTATTTGCTAAAGGAATAACTGTTTCTTTTGAATTGGATGAAGATTCTATTCAGATATCACAAACTATTAATAAAATTGGAAACGATACTAAGTTAGATTTTAAAGGTAATGCTAGTTTAGGTGATTCAAGTTTAAGTATGACTATAAATAGTTTCGAATTAGGAAGTGATATATATAAATGGCAGAATAATCGTACACCTACTCTTAATTTTCTCCCAAAAAATAAGCTTGAGTTTAAAGATTTTACCTTTTCTAATTTTGATGAGTTTATTAGCATAGAAGGCATGTTAAGCAATGTAGAAGATGATTCGGTTAAGTATGTAATTCGGAGCGTTGACTTAGGAAGAATCTCAGAGTTAGTAAATGGCCGAATTGATTTTTCTGGAGATCTTGATGGAATATTTACTACACGATCACTAACAAGAACTCCAACCATACAAGGTGAATTAAATATTTTCGAATTAGGGCTGGATAATAATACTGTTGGAGATATAAGAATTAATAGTACATTTAATCAGTTACTCAATAGATTCGATACGCAGATTTCTATTTTAACTGATTCCACAAAATACCCAAACTATTATATCCGAAATGATAGAGATGGTCAGGATATAAAGTTAAATGGTTATGTGCTAGCTCCAGTAAATGGAGAATTTCCTGAAGCAGATTCTTTGTTTAGCTTTGATCTAGATTTCGAAAATATTGATCTATGGATAATTCCATTTATAGCTCCTAAAGTTTTTACCGAAATGTCTGGTAAAGCAACTGGACATGGCTACATATGGGGGAATTTAGATACCTATGATTACAATGTAGATTATGAAATAGGGATGGACGATGCTATTTATTTAAAACCTCGTTTTCTAGATACCTACTATTATGGGCAAGGTTTAGTAAGTTTTTCAAGGTCTAATGGACTTGTTTTTAAAGACGTATTTGTTATCGATCCTTCAGGTGGTTCGGCAGTAGTAAGTGGTACATACAACTTGAATGATTTTCAGCAAATACATACAATAGATTTAAGAATTCAAATGGATGAGTTTCAGTTTCTAAATAGCTCATTCGGACCTGATGTACCATTTTTTGGTAAAGCATATGGAAGTAGTACAATCCGAATGACTGGAACAAATTTAAATCCTGTTTTATCCACAAATACCCCAATTTACATTTCAGATTTTTCAAATATTGGTATTCCACTTTTAGAAGAAACAGAGTTTGATGAAGACAATAAGTTCATACGCTTTGTCGATGATTTTAATTTAAAAAACAATAATAGTAATACAGTAGGAAATGGAAGTTCAATTTTTATTCCTGAAGTTGATGAAAACCCGTTTGATCGAACATTTGTAGAAAGATTTACCCTTGATTTACAGTTCATTGCAACTCAACCAATGACTGTTCAGTTGATTTTCGACCCTGTCACTGGAGATATTATTACAGCAAATGGAACGGGTAGGCTTCAAATAAGACTTCAAGATGAAGACCTTAGTATGTTTGGTCAATTTGATATAACAGATGGAAACTACCAATTTGTTAGTGGGGATATTTTTACAAGAAGATTTGAACTAGAAAGAGGAGGAACGATTACTTGGGATGGCTCACCTACAGATGCAAGATTAAACCTAGAAGCAGTATATCAAGCTAGACCTGATATAAATACCTTAACTAGAGCTAGATCGGAAATAGATCAAGAATCTTCACAAAGAGTTCCAGTACAGCTTGTTCTAAGTATAGGAGGCTCCTTAACCAGCATTGAAAATAATTTCTTTTTTAGGTTGCCAAATACTTTTGAAACTAGGCAAAATACAACGCTTTCAGCTCAAATTAATACGTTAAACAGGAATGAAGATGAAAAGCTTATTCAAGCTACAAGTTTTTTGTTAATGGGAGATTTTATCCCTTCAACTACAGCTAGTACTGAAGGCACAAACTCTTTAACAAATAACTTTTCTGGAAGTGGAGCTGTACTTAATCCTTTGTTATCAAGCCAAGTCATTAACCCTTTGTTATCAAATCAAATAAATTCTTTATTGAGGAGCGATATTGGTAGTTTAGATATTGATTTTAATCTAAATACCTATAATAATGTAGATTTGGCTGTAGCACTAAGATTATATAATGATCGAATTATTCTAAGTCGTGAAGGCCAAATAACAGGGGCACAATCAAATATTGGTGATCTAGGGGCAACCTATAGGATTAATCAAACACTTTCGGTTACAGCTTTTCATAGGCAAGATCCTACATTTAGTAGTTTTGGAGGGGTAGAGGAAAGCCAACAGGCACAGGATATAAATGGAGTAGGGTTAGAAGCAGAAGTAAGTTTTAATAGCTGGAATGAATTTTTTAGAAAAATAGGCACTCCATTTCGGCGTCTTTTTGGGATAAAAGACAAAAAAGAAGAGCCAGAACAAGAAGAACTAACAGAGAATCAGAATCCCCCATCATAAAAAGGAATGAATGAGTAGAAATCAGCGGCTAAGTACATTAGAAGAAATAATACTGGATTTAGTAAAGAATAGCCCTGAATCGAACCTGTCAAAAGAGACGATTAAAAGCATCTTACAATTAAATAGTAAAAAAGAATTAAGGAGACTTGACAAAGCCATTAACGGTCTATCAAGCAAAGGCTCTATTTTGATACAAGGAAATAGTGTTCAGCACAAGAAATCAGGAGAATCTAAGTCTGATTCATCTAGTAAAGATATTATTAAAGGCAGGATTCAAATAACCCAAAGTGGGATGGGATTTGTAATTGTTGAAGGAATGGATGAAGACATTAAAATTCATCGCAGAGATGTTGGAATTGCTTTACAGGGTGATACCGTTAAAGTGAAGTTGACCAAAACAAATAAACGTTCTGGCCAGCCAACTGGTAGAGTAATTGATATCACAAAACGCGGGAAAGACTTTTATGTAGGGACCGTTAAAAGAACCGGTACTACTACATATGTAATCCAACCGGATGTTAAGTCTGCTCATACAGATTTTTTTGTGCTCCCAGAAAATTTAAATAGAGCAGTAAAAGACGATAAGGTAATTTTCACCCTTGAAAAATGGGTGCATCATCAAGCACTACCTGAAGCAAAGATCACTTCGATTTTAGGAAAATCTGGAAGCAATGATGCAAATATTCTATCCATATTAGCAGAAAATGAATTGAGTGCTGAATTTGAACCTGAAGTAGAAAAATTTGCAGAAACTATACCCGATCAAATTCCAGATGAAGAAATTGCTCGGAGAAGAGATATGCGAAAAGAAATGGTATTCACCATTGATCCTGCCGACGCTAAAGATTTTGATGATGCCTTAAGTATCACTTATAACGAAAATGGAAATTACTATTTAGGGGTTCATATCGCAGATGTAACCAATTATGTAAAACCCGATACTCCACTTGATAACGAAGCTTTTAAACGTGGGACAAGTATTTATTTGGTTGATAGGGTGATCCCAATGTTGCCTGAACGGCTTAGTAATGGAGTATGTAGTCTTCGTCCAAATGAAGATAAGCTTACTTATTCCTGTTTCATGGAAATTGATGAATATGGCAATTTGCTCGATTACTCAATTGAGGAAACAGTAATTCACTCTCAACAGCGTTTTACTTACGAACAGGCTCAAGAAATTTTAGATGGTAAAGATCATAAGTATAAAAATGAGGTTCACCTAGCGGGTAAACTTGCTAAAACGTTGATGGAAAAAAGGTTCAAAGAAGGGGCTATTGATTTCGATAACCCTGAACCAAAGTTCATATTAGATGAACATGGGAAGCCAATAAAAGTAATCTTAAAGAAAAGAATTTTTGCTCATCGATTAATTGAGGAGTGCATGTTAATGGCAAATAAAACTGTTGCTACTCATATTGATAAACTTCGAGATAATTCTGGCAAGAAAAAGAGTAAAATCTTATATCCATTCTTTTATAGAATACATGATAAACCAGATGATAAAAAACTATCAGCGGTTGCTGAGCAAGTTCGTCCATTAGGGATTGATTTTCAATTGGGGAAAAAAGTATCACCAAAAACTATTAATAAGTTATTGAGCGACGTTAAAGAAACCTCAGTAGAAACTATTGTAAATGAGTTAACTTTAAGGGCAATGTCGAAAGCTGTATACAGCCCAGATAATATTGGGCATTTTGGACTTGGATTTGGACATTACGCACACTTTACCAGCCCCATCCGCCGTTACCCTGATGTTATTGTTCATCGCCTGTTAAAAGGTTACTCCGCCGGGGCAGCTGCATACACGTATGAAGCACTTCGTAAAAACGGGGAATATTGTAGTGAACGTGAAAAAGTTGCAGTTGATGCAGAGCGTGATTCTATTAAACTTAAACAGGTTGAATTCCTCAGTAGCAGAATTGGAGATACCTTCGATGGTGTAATTAGTGGTGTTACCGAAAGAGGTATTTTCGTTAATTTAAAAGACATACATTGCGAAGGTATGATTCGTGTAAGTGATCTTAAAGGAGATTATTATAACTATGATCAACGGAGCCATAGTTTAGTTGGAAGATCTAGTAAGCGAAAATTTCAACTTGGTGATGAAATTAAAATCAAAGTAGATAGTGTAAATCACCAAAAACGTCAAATTGATTTTGTACCTGCATAAACTAAAAGCTATTTAGATATGAAAACAAAGTTCGTAGCAGTTTTATTCTTATCACTATGTGTGTGGGTTCCCACGCTTAATGCCCAATACTTTTCGTTTGGCAAGAATAGGGTTCAATACGAAGATTTTGAATGGAGATATATTCAATCGAAGCATTTTGATGTTTATTATTATGGAGCAAAGAATTACGAACTTGCTGAATTTGCTGCACAAAGTGTAGAATCGGCTTATAAACAACTAGAAGATGATTTTAATCATGAGATTGTAAATCGCATTCCTTTGATTATTTATGATTCACACAATGACTTTTCTCAAACTAATGTAGTGGCTTTACCAACAAGTGCCGAAGGGATAGGTGGTGTAACTGATAAAGCAAAAAATAGAATGACAGTACCATTCGATGGTGATTACAACGATTTTCGAAGGACTTTACATCACGAGCTTGTACATGCTGTTTTTAACGACATGTTTTACGGAGGGTCAATACAGTCAATAATCAGGAACAATATTCAACTTGTTTTTCCGCTTTGGTTTGAAGAAGGTCTTGCAGAGTATACTGCTTTAGGCTGGGATACAAACACAGATATGTTTGTGAGAGATGCAGTTATTAATGGATATCTACCTCCAATTCAGTATTTAAGTGGATACTATGCATATAGAGGTGGACAATCTGTTTGGAATTTTATAGTTGAAGAATATGGTCGTGAGAAAATTGCAGAGATTCTTAACCGAATTAAAACCAGTAGAAGTATCGAGTACGGTTTTGCTGATGCTCTTGGTTTAACAACCGAAGAACTTTCAGAACGATGGGAACAATATTTAAAAGAAAGATATTTCCCTGAAGTTGCAGAACGAGAAAATGCTAAAGTGGTAGCTTCATTAATGACTAGAAGAGGAGAGTATGGTAGCTATAATACGAGCCCAGCAATTTCTCCTCAAGGTGATAAGATTGCATTTATCACTAATAAAAGAGGATATTTTGATGTAATTGTTATTGATGCTTTAAATGGAAGAAAGTTAAAAACTTTAATTAAAGGTGAAGATAATCCTGATTTTGAAGAACTTAATATTCTAAACCCAAATTTAGCTTGGTCACCTGATGGGCAACATTTAGCCCTTTCAACTAAGTCTAAAGGAGCTGATGATATAGCAATCGTTAACTATCGAACTGGCAAAATTGAAAAGCTTAAATTTAAAAATATAGATGCAATTGGCTCAGTTGCTTGGTCACCAGATGGTACAACACTTGCTTTTGATGGTAATATTGGACCTTTTCAAGATATTTTTATCTATGATTTGAAAAGTAAAGAATTAACAAATTTAACTAACGATTTTTTCTCTGACTATGAACCTGAGTGGTCTCCAGATTCAAAAATGATATATTTTTCATCAGATAGAGGTTCAAAAACAGAGCTGGATACCTATAATAGAAATTATCGGTTATTAAATGATGACAGTATCTACCAATCTGATATTTATAGGCTTTCGATAGGTTCTAATATAGCCGAAAGAATTACTTCAACCTCACTTTATAGCGAGAGTCAGCCAAATATCACAAGAACGGGTAGATTAACATTTAATTCTGACGAAAATGGTATCCTAAATATATATGAGTATGATTTTAATACACAAACTGCTTCACCATTAACAAATTTGCAGTCTGGGGTCACTCAATTTTCAATAAGTTCAGATGGAAGTAGAATCGCATTTAATGCCATAAATGAAGGTTATTTAGATATCTTTTTAATAAAGTCTCCATTTACTAGAAAAAAAACAGAACCACTTAGTAAAAACTACTGGGCTAATAGAAGGGCGTCAGAGAGTCAATATAAAAGAGTTCCTGCTACACTGTATGCTCAAGAAATGTTTAAAGATGGTATTATAGCTGCTGTTGATCGTACAGAAAAGGAAAAAGAAGAGGAGGAAGCACAAAAAACTGAAGAAGAAAAATCAAGTACTTTTGAACAAAGTGGAGAAATAGATTTTAGAAATTATGTGTTTTCAGAAGATGTAATCCAGGATAGCACATTAACTTTAGTAAATGAGTTTATTTTTGATTTGGAAGATAATGTTACTGAAGATGGAAGATACCTACCAAGAGATTATCGATTAACTTTTACTACCGATATTGCTTACAGTCCTTCTATTACAGCTTCAACATATGGTACATATGCACTTACTCAGTTTTTAATTAGTGATTTATTAGGTGATCACCAACTCGCAATGGGTACGAATTTTCAAACTGATCTTAGGAATAGCGATTACTCTCTCCAATATGGGTATTTAAAAAATCGAACAAATTTATTTTTATCATATTTCCATTCTTCTCGTCAATATCAAACCATAGGTGGTGATTTATTGAGGTTTAGAACGTATGGTGGTGGTGTTAATATGCAATATCCAATTGACAAGTTTAGACGCTTAGATTATGGCGTTTCATGGATTGGATTAGTTCGGGATTACGATACTGTTTTTAATCCTACCTCTATTTATTTCGGTGTTTCATCAAGCTTCACAGAAGGTGCAGAAAATTTAAATAGCTCCTTCATATACCCACAGATTTCATTTACTAAGGATGCTACTCTTCCAGGATTCATAACACCTAGAGGAGGTACTCGGTATTCAGTTAGTCTATCAGGAAGTCCAGGAGTTGGGAATGACTCACCTTTTTTTGGATCAATTCTTGGTGATTTCCGTCATTATATAAATCTAGGAACTAATTACTCATTGGCATTCAGAGGCTCTGGAGGAGCTTCTATAGGCAGAGACTCTCAAACCTATTTCTTAGGAGGTATGCAAGGTTGGATAAATCAAAAGTGGTCGGACAATGGAATACCACTAGATCGATTAGCAGACACATTTTTTACACTTCCTGCCGTTCCATTAAGAGGACACGAGTACAATACTATTTATGGAAATAAATTTGCTTTAATAAATACAGAATTTAGATTTCCTCTATTTGCTGCGGTAATTCCTGGAGCTTTACCAATTCTTCCTTTATATAATATTACTGGAGCTTTCTTTTTTGATATTGGAACAGCATGGGGTTTTAATATTAATGGCGATTATCTTGATGAAAATGGGAATCCATATGTAAATTCAAAAGATCTAGATTTTAGACTTGGAGAGAAGAAACTAGGATATCTTATTAATCCTGCAGATAATAGTTTAGTTCCTGTTACAGAGTATTTTGATGGAGATATATTAGCTGGATCAGGCTTTGGATTAAGAACTATAGTATTTGGTCTTCCTTTACGATATGATATGGCTTGGGCTTATGGAAGAGGTGGGTTTCAAAAAGGAGCTGTTCACTACTTTTCAATAGGAATCGACTTTTAATAGAAAGAGTTAATTATAGATGTTTTAAGTATTCTATCATACTGTAATTGAGGATCACGATAATACACAAAGCCAATATATTCCTGATCTCTTTTTGTTAATGAATCGCTTAATCTCAGATCATTTATTGAACCGTTTTCAAGGGTGACATATTTATAAAAATATTTCCCTTCTTTAACCAATGCTTTTGTTTCGAATATCCCTAGATCGGAATTAAAATTCAGTTTATCCCTTTCGGAGATACTCCATTGATTAAAACTTCCAATCAAATATACAGATTCAAATTCTGGTATTCTGCCACCTGTATTAAGTCTAAAACTTACTTCAGCATATCTTGCAGAGCGGTTATTTTTAGGAAAGCCTAGTTCAGAATTCGAGATTAGTTTTGGGTCGGATAAGAAATTTAGATAATCGTCTTTTAAAGTTATTCTAGGAAGTATTTGAGCTGGTTCATAATTATAAATTTTTGGATTTTGAAGTGAAAGCTCGGATAAATCTAAGGTTGTAAAATCAAAGTTTGAAGGGAAAGACTGATTACGTGAAAGATGAAATTCTGTATTGCCTTTAGTAGTAAAACTTGTTTGTTCAGCTGAACGATTCTTTTTCCAGAAACGATTCTGTACGAATGAATAAGAAAGGTCAAACTGAGGAAATTCTACAAACTCAGGGTAAAGGTATTTACCAAATAATTGATCTCTAGCACTACCATCTGAACCTTGATTAAATAGGGTTTCTACTTTTGTGGATAATTCACCTTCATTTTCTGTTATAAAGAATGGGAGGCTAAATAACTCAATTCCTGATTGGTAATCATATACATGTATAAGATAATGACCACTCACTTTAAATTTCAGATCTCGACTCGGAAATTCGAATTTATAGTGAAAGTAATCTGGTTTAAATTCTTGATTTTTTTCTCCGCCTCTAATATAAAGTTCATTATTACCTTCATAAATCCATGGATCGGGAAGTCCACTTTGGTTCCAGTTTTTATTATGATGAGAAAATTGAACCCGAAATTGTCCAGATACCAAGGCTAATTCATCAAACTCTAAAACTAACCGCTGAGAGGATCCCAATTCTATTATTGGAGGGTTTTCGACTGAACCTGTTCTAAAAAGTTGAACGCTTCGAATAGATTGAGGAGCTGTTAATTGGTTAGGTACAAGAAGCAGGCTTGGTGTTTGTTTAACTTCCGGTTTTGTTTGAAGTGTACTACTAATAGCAGTAGAGCATGATATAAAAACACAGAGCACAATAAGATAAAATGGTAATTTAAATACTGATAGAACCTTTAAATACAAAATGGGCAGGACCTGATAAAATTAAGTGAGTATATATGTTTGCGTCTTCATCAAACTTAAATGAAACCTCAAGTGTTCCACCTTTAACGGTAATTGAGTATTCAAAGTCTGTTCCTTTTTTCCCTTGGTCAAAATGAGTAGCGATGGCAGAGGCTAGTGCACCTGTGCCACAAGCTAGAGTAAGATCTTCGACACCCTTTTCAAAAGTCTGCAGATAAAGTGAAGTATCATCATCAATACAAACAAAATTAACGTTAGATCCTGGAGGATTTAACAAGGGGTGATTTCTCACAAATACTCCTTCTTCAATTAAGTTATTTTCATCTTCTAAACGATCAAGTTCTTCGAAACTCACAATGTGTTCAGTTCCTGTATACACTTGAAGGTACTTTTTTTTATTAATTTGTAGTTTTTTGGGAGCCAATGCATCGGGAAATAGTACACTTACTTGATGTTCTATTTTGCCTACTTCAGCTTCATAAATTCCATCATGAACATTGAAGCGTTGTTTATTACCGAATCCATTATTAGCCGCAAATAGAGCTAAACAACGGCTCCCGTTTCCACACATACCTGCATCTGAACCATCAGCATTTCGGTATATCATAGTGTAGTCGACACCATCAATTTGGGCAGGTTCTAACACTAGCAGTCCATCAGCCCCAACGCCAAATTTACGATCGCAGAGTGTTGGAGTAATGGATATAATCTCATCTATTGATAGCCCAGATTCACGATTATCGATAATAACAAAATCGTTTCCAGCTCCTTCCATTTTATGAAAATTCAAAGTACTCATTCAACAAAAGCAGGTAAATGTTTCCAGTTTTCATTATTGGGAATGTATGGGTCAAGTCCACGCATTAATGTAGAAAATCTAAGTGCTAAAACAGTAAATAACAGTTTTGGTGACACATTCTGACGTAGCATTGGACGTGTAGCGACAATCTCGGAAATCATATCTTCAAGTCGTGCATCTTTTAAGGCACTCACAAATTTTCTTATTGAATCAATCTGATCAATATTAGTAACTAATTTCTCATTCTGGGTTTCTCGAAAAACCATCAAATCTCTTACATACATCTCCATCAAATTGGTAAGTGAAATAAGTCCTTCAATGTTGAAGTCATTTTGCCAATCTTGAGTAATTTTTGATAAACCTTGAGCGTCTTGACTATAAGCGAGTCGTAAAAAGTTTACCATGGTCTCACGGTCTTCTTTAAGTCTTGATACATCAAAAAATCTGGTCATAGCATAATTACCACCAGAAACACGCGCTAAATAAGAAGCTTCATTTTCCTTTAATCCATCGATATCAATTAACCCATTTTCTACTTCTTTTGGAGAAAGTGTTCCAAGTGCAATATGTTGGCAACGAGAAGTAATAGTAGGAAGAAGGTTTTCATAGCTTTCTGTTGTAAGAATAAACATGAGACGATCAGAAGGTTCTTCGAGTAATTTAAGAAACGCATTTGCAGTTTCCTTTCTCATTGTTTCAACTTGAGTTATTATTACGACTACACGATTTCCTTCGTTTGGTCTAAGTCGAGCTACTGGCCGAATTTCATCTCTGAAATAATCAATCGGATAGAAAGCCTGCAAGTTTTTTGAAGATGCATCTTTATCAAGAGATGGTCGTTGTGCAAATCCAATCACTTCATAAGGATCTTCAGCTAACAGTTCTAATCGAGGTCTAAGTTCTTCAAATTTTGCAGACGTTGGTTTTGGAATAAATACATGAATATCAGGATGGGAAAACCAAGAAGATTTCTTACTTGTTTTGAACTCTCCCAAATCACTAAGGTGATCAATTCCATTAATAGCTTCAGCTAATCCTAAAGCAAAAGCTGTTTTACCAACTCCATTTGGACCTGAAATTAAATAAGCATGGCCAATCCTCTCTGAGCTAAGCATGCGTTCAAGTTGCTCTTTGGCTCGTGCTTGTCCAATAATTCGTTTGTTACCAAATTTGATATTCATCAATCTTCCCAAATAAAATCGAATAGGATAATTCCAGTTGTAATTGTTACACCTACAAACCCAACTAAAGCAGCTAAATCACTTCCAAAACCGTTATTTAAGCCATCTATGAATGCTATTTTAGTCACTCGTGTAAGTAATAAAATTAAAGGTACAAAAAGAGGAATGGAAAGAACGGAAAAAACAGCGCCTTTTCTATCAGCTTGAGAAACGATAGCCGCGGTCATTGTAGAAACGGAAGAAAGTCCGAGAGTGCCAAAAATCAACAGAATAAAAAAAGCTTCCCATGAAACGATTCGTAAATCCATCAAAAAAGAATACAATAAAAAAGTGGTAGCATTAATTAGTAAAGTGAATACAGCATTGTAAAAAAGCTTTCCAACATATACAGTTGAGCCTTTAGCATAAATTCGAAGTAGATCGAATGTGTTTTTATCTGTTTCTGATATAAAGCTTCTTCCCAAAGCAGAAAGAGCCGCAAAAAGGATAACTATCCAAACGAGCCCGCTTTTGGGGGTTGGATCTAATTGCTGAGCTCTAAGAGTAAATAAAATCAAAAGTAAGGAAGCCACTACAAAAGCTAGAACCATATTTATGGCGAAGCGAGTTCGAAACTCAATGCGGACATCTTTTTTTAAAACAGATAAGGTGGTTAGTATCCAATTCATAATCTAAAAATACAGATTTCTTATCATAGAAAATTCTTCAATAAAATAATCAATGAAATCAAGGATTATCTTTGATTGATACCTTCTCACTTGCCTATATTCGGTATAGGTTTTAAAGCCTTAACCGTCACATGCTTTCTATTTAATCTTATGAATTTATTTACTCTTCTAGATGATCAAACCGTAGTTACTAACCTTGAGGTTAAAAATAAAAAACAGGTTATAGATAAAATGGTTGACATGTTGAGCTCGAAAATTGGAAATGAAGCTCTTGAGGATGTCCGGTATGGTGTTTTCGAACGAGAGAGTGTGATGAGCACTGGAGTAGGGAAAGGGCTAGCAATTCCTCATTGTAAAACAAAAGTAGTTGATGAAAACTATGCTGTGTTCGCAAAACTGAGTAAACCGCTTAACTTCGACTCCATCGACGGGGAACCAGTAGAAGTCATTTTCTTATTAGTTGGGCCAGATTCTAAACATAGTCATCATATAAAATTACTAAGCCGTATTTCACGTTTGATGAATAGTGCTTCATTTATGAGCAAAATACTTGCTTCAGAAACATCTAAGGCAATTTTAGAAGCCTTCAAAGAAGAAGAAGAAAAATACTTTATACATTAATTGATGAATCACACTATTCGCAGAATTTTTATAATATTATTCTTTTTTACTGCGAATTCTCTTTTTGCTCAGGACTTAGAATCAATCATTAATTCTGCTCCAAATCAGGAAGCACTATGGTCGGTAACCGTTCGAGACTCTGAAGGAAATATTTTAGAAAGCTATAATTCTGATAAATTGATCATACCAGCCTCCAATCAAAAATTATTTACGACAGCGGCAGTACTGGATGGACTTGGATCTGAATTTCGATATCAAACTGCAATTTATCAGTCAGGAACCATATCAGATTCTGTTTTATTTGGGGATTTGATTGTAAGGGGAACTGGAGATCCAAGCATAAGTGGTTTTATTTATAATGAAGACAGAGAATTTGTTTTTAAGAAATTTTTAAATCAGTTAAAGTCAGAAGGTATTAGGGAAGTATCGGGAAAGCTGAGCGCTAATATTGGCTATTTTGATACCCAGAATTATCCTAAAGGATGGGATTGGGATGATTTGAGTTTTTACTATGGAGTTGAAGTATCCCCACTTTCTTTTAATAACAATGCGGTTGACTTAATAGTGGATGCAAAAGGGGATATGGGGGCTGCTCCTAGAATAAGTTGGTTTCCTTATAACACAGATTATGTTCAGTTTTATAATAACCAAAAAATTACAAGTCCCAGACTCAAATATGATGAAGAGTATCAAAAGTACCTAGGAGAAAACAGGTTCCATTTGGGGAGCAAACTTCCTCAAGGGTATTTGGAAGAAGAATCATTAGCAATTACGAACGCGCCTATTTTCTTTTTAGATAGTTTTCAAAAATTTCTGAACAGAAATGGAGTAAAATCTGATAGCGAATTAAGTATTCAGCACTATGATATACCAGACTATTGGGTTAATTATCCTTTAGTAGCAGTTCATACTTCAGAACCACTTTCTAAACTTATCCAATGGACCAATAAAGAAAGTGATAATTTCTATACCGAAATGTTGTTAAAAACTCTAGCGGCAGAGAAAGTAGGAATTCCAGGTACTTTTGAGAATGGAATAAAAGAAATACGAAATTTTCTTGGGAGAATGGAAATTGACACCACTTATGTAATTATGAAGGATGGTTCTGGAATGGCCTCAGGTAATTTTACAAAAACATCTATTCTTTCTGAGTTTTTAGTAAAGATGAAAAGACACCCTGAATTCAGCGCTTTCTATAATTCTATGAGTATTGCTGGGATTGATGGAACTATTGCTCATCGAATGAAAGGCACTCCACTTTATAGCAACTTTAAAGGGAAATCTGGTTACGTAGGTGGAGTTCGAACTTTGAGCGGTTATTTTACTTCAAGCTCAGGGAAAGAATTAATAGTTAGTTTTGCAGCCAATAACTTTATTGGAAAAGTTCGTCCTATTGATTCTGTACATGAACAGATTTTAGAATATCTGTATGCTAAATATTGATTAGTTTACAGCATGTCTAAAATTAAACCACATATCCTTGTTACCGATGACGAACGAGCCATCCGAAATACCTTAAAGGAGATTCTCGAGTTTGAGGACTACAAAGTAAGTACGGCAGAGAGTGGTCAAGAGACATTAGATTTTATTGCTCAAGAAAATATCGATTTATTGTTTTTGGATATCAAGATGCAAGGGTTAGATGGTCTGGAAACATTAAAAAAGGTACGCGAAGCTGGACACGATTTCCCTGTGATTATGATTTCTGGTCATGGGACTATTGAAATAGCAGTTGAAGCTACCAAAATAGGCGCGTACGATTTTCTTCAAAAACCACCAGACTTAAATCGTTTGTTACTTACCGTTCGAAATGCTCTGTCAGTTCAAAACTTATCTAAAGAAGTAAAACAGATAAAAAAGAAGCTTCCTAAAATTCAGGAGATTATTGGGGAGAGTAAGGCCATTTCAAAAATTAAATCAATGATTGATAAAGTGGCTCCAACTCAATCTCGAGTATTAATTACAGGTGATAATGGCACAGGGAAGGAATTAGTTGCCACTTGGATTCATGAGAAAAGTAGAAGAAGTTCTGGTCCATTTGTTGAGGTGAATTGTGCAGCTATTCCTTCTGAGCTGTTAGAAAGTGAATTATTCGGTCATGAAAAAGGAGCTTTCACGGGAGCTAATGAGCAACGAATTGGAAAATTTGAACAAGCTGATGGAGGCACTTTATTTTTAGATGAAATTGGAGACATGCCTTTAGATGCTCAGGCAAAAGTTCTTCGCGCTCTGCAAGAAAGTAAAATTACTCGAGTCGGTGGAAATAAAAGTATTTCAATTGATGTAAGAGTACTTGCAGCAACGAATAAAAATCTTGATGAAGAAATTGAAGTAGGTGATTTTAGAGAAGATTTATTCCATCGTATAAGTGTAATTCCAATTAAAGTCCCCGCTCTTAAGGAAAGAGTTGAAGATATTCCGATGATAGCTCAAGCATGCCTAAATAAGCTTAAGGCTAGTGATATTAGCTTTTCATCGGTTAGTTTTTCTCAGGATGGATTAAAAGCTTTAGAAGAAAGAGAATGGTCTGGAAATGTGCGCGAACTTCAAAATGCAGTTGAACGATTAGGAATACTTTCTCCTACTGATTTAATTGATAAGGATGCAGTGGATAGTGTGCTTCAATCAAGAAAAAGGAAATCAAATTCATTGGATAATCTTGCTTTAGAAACAGATGATTTCCAAGATTTTAAAGAAACAGCAGAACGTTTATTTTTAGTTAAGCAATTAGAAAAGCATGATTGGAATATTTCACAAACCGCAGAGGCAGTTGGTATTCAGCGAAGCCATATATACAATAAAATGAAAAAATATAATATCGAGCGTTAATATGAGTGCAGAAATTATAGATGGTAAAAAAGTAGCGGCTTTAGTTCGTGAAAGTGTTCGTGAAGATGTTGAGCAATGGGTTTCAAAAGGGAATAGAAGACCTTTTTTGAAAGTAGTTTTAGTTGGAGACGACCCAGCTTCGATTGTATATACCGGAACAAAAACTAAAGCTTGTAAAGAAGTAGGTATTGAAACAGATACGATGGTGTTACAAGACACTATTTCTGCTAAAGAATTAAAAGGAATTATTCGAGATTTGAATAATGATGACTCGGTAGACGGAATTTTGGTACAAATGCCACTACCTTCTCATTTATCTCAATACGACGTAATTGAAAGTATAGATCATCGTAAAGATGTGGATGGTTTTCATCCAATGAACGTAGGACGTTTATCAGTCGATCAGCCTTGTTTCAGGAGTTGTACTCCAGCTGGTGTAATGGAGTTATTCAAACATTATTCAATTCCTGTAAAATCAAAACATGCGGTAGTAGTAGGAGCTAGTAATATTGTTGGCTCTCCAATGGCAGTGATGTTATCAAGAGAGAATTCAACAGGAAAAGCAACTACAACGATTTGCCATAAGTACACACGTGATTTAACTCAACACACTATTAATGCTGATATTCTGATTGTTGCTGCTGGTCAACCTCATCTTATCAAGAAAGAAATGGTAAAAGAAGGGGTAGTAATAATTGATGTAGGTATTAATAGAATTGCAGATGAAACTTCAGATAAGGGCTACAAACTTGTTGGAGATGTTGATTTCGAATCTGTAAAACAAAAGGCAAGTTGGATCACTCCAGTACCTGGTGGAGTTGGTCCTATGACGGTAGCCATGCTCATGAAAAATACCTTGCTCGCTGCTAAGAAATCAATTTACCCAGACTAGTTTCTATAAACCTGAAAAGGGCTATCGATCATAATTTTTTTACTAGCTTTAGTAAGCACTGTTAAATAATCGGCAAATTTTGGTCTACCAAATACATCGGTATCGTCTTTTACAGTGCCCCAAGCAATTATTTCTGAGTTGTTCTTATCAAAAAGATAAAATTCAGTTTCAAATTGGAGCGCAAGTTGTGGGGCTGCATCTTGATAAGCAAAGCTTACACGGTCTCCAGCTTTTTGAACGAGCTGAAATTTATATCCTTCTAAAATATAGACAAATCTATCTTCAACAGAATTTGTGAGTACTTCAGAAGGGTAGTTCACTTCTAGGTTAGCTACTTTTTCTGATCCCAGTTTTCTTTTTTCAAAATCTGATTCAGTAAGATTTAGTTCTGATTTTATAACATTTACTCGGTTTGGAGTATTTGAAGAAAATGAAGGGTTAAGTGCTTGAAAGAAATAATCAAGTTCTTGAGTATACATTCTTTTTTTTGCAGCGTCGGGTGTCCAATCTTGATTGAGAGGTAAAACTGCAAATGAACTTGTAGAGCTGTTTTTCTCAAAATTATCGTTTAAGTATATACTACTTTTTGGTGAACATCCTAAAATAACAGTACTTATAAGAAGTAAAGTTACCATGCTTTTTAATAGCGTCATTTCTCTTTTATAAATCTCTTTATGATGAATTTTTACCAAGTTACAAACACATCAATTAACCAGATGTAAATAAATCGTAATTGATATCAGGAAAGATTTAAAAGACGCTTAAAAATTTAAGTTGTTTCACTTTATACTATTAATTTTCATCTGAGATGGAAATTTTCTTTGGGAATAATTCTTTTACTAAGGCTTGTTGGGGGCTGTTTTGAATTAACTTTGCATATTCAATCCCAAAGTTATCTAAAGAGGCTTTATTTCGTAATTCATTATACGTTTCCATTACTTCATCAAGCATATCTATATACACCTTATAAGGAGTTTCTCGCTGAGTCTTGAGAGAAATAATAGCCCGTTCTGGGGAATCCGAAAGCTCAGGATTATGGCCCCAATTATTTATGAACTCAATCAAGATTTTCTTTACTTCGTGAATTTCTACAATTCGGTCATCCATTAAAATTTCGCCTTTAGAATTCACTAAAATATTCATCAAGTTTCTCTCATGTATAAATGGGACTTCATCGGTAGGAGGGGGCGGAAGAACCAAGCCTATTCCAGTATCAACATTGATTGTAGTGGTTACTAAAAAAAAGATGAGTAAAAGAAAGGCTATATCAGCCATTGAAGAACCATTTATTTCTGCTTTATCTCTAGTGGGTTTATTATAAAACATGGCAAAGCTCCTTTAGTCACAAGTATATTTTCAGTACTAATAAAAACTAATTCGTGACTCCATTTATCTCGCATTTCAATGCGATACATATCTTGATTGAAAAAGAAATAGGAATTTCAAAATCACATATACGCTAATTTCTGTAGGTAAAAAAATCAAGGTCTTAGTTTGAGAAAGAGAAGTATCTAGGTACTTATTTAAATTTGGTAGTATGTAACATCTTCAAATGCAGAAATTCATTATGTATTTACATTAGTATTTTAATTTAGCATAATATATTTGGAAACAATGCTTTATTTGGAATATTAAAGTAGGTAAAAAAATTTTATAACTAGGGGTATTTAATGTTTGGACGTAAGACTCTTGAAAAAAGTGAATCGCATGATCCAATTCTTTCGGAAAGATATCTCCCATTAATATCTTTCATTATTATTTTTATTCTCATTGGAGTATTTAGCTTTAAAATATCCTTTGAGGTAAAAGAGCTTACCAATTCAATTAACAATTTTTATGAGCATCCTTATCAAGTAAGGACTACAATTAGAGATTTTCATTTGACAGGAATTGAAATTGTACTTGAATGGAAATCTCAAATCCAAAAGAATAGCTTTGATGAAGACTCTAAAGAGTCAATTAGTAGTAAGTTTCAAAAACTAGATAATGATATATCAATAATTAATGAAAAATACTTAGGACCTAGAGAAGAAACTGAATCATTAAGTAAATCCTATCAAAAACTAAGAAATTATATATATCCGGATGGTAAAGTTACTACGAATATAGAAGACCAAAACAAAGTTCAAATAGAAACTCAACTTCTTTTAAATGAGATTGTAGAGGATTTGAAACCAATAGAACTGTTCGCTATTGGTAAGGCTGAAGAGTTTATATCCCAATCTGATATTGAAAAAGGTCATTTACTCGATAGGTTAACGCAATTATATATAGGTATAGCTCTATTTCTTATTGTTGGAACATTTGTCATAGGATATTTAATGACAAAAAAAAATCTGAATATATTTTCAGAGAAAGAGAAATTCAAAAAATCAATTTTATTTGCACCCATTCCAATTATGATTCATAAAAATGGAGTGGTTTTACAGTTAAGTAAGGAGTGGATAAAATTATCAGGATATACAAAAAAAGAAATTCCAACAATTGAGGAATGGAGTAGAAGAGCTTTCGGAGAAGCACATATACCTAGAAAAGAATATATAATGGGTTTGTATAAACTAAAAGAACCTCAAAGTGATGGTGATTGGACAATTAAAACTAATTCTGGTGAGGAGAGAATTTGGAGGTTTCATACAGGACCTTTAGGGAATAATACCGTAGTTAGTACTGCTATTGATGTAACTTATGATGTTCGAAATCAAGAAAGAATTGAACACCTTAACAAGGAAACCTTAAAACTCGCTAAAGTAGTTGAGCAAAGTCCAGTAAGTATTGTAATTACAGATGTAAAAGGTGATATCGAATATGTAAATGAATACTTTTCGGAACTTACAGGGTATAGTTCTGAAGAAGCTATTGGGCAGAATCCAAAGATTCTAAAGTCTGGTTTACAGGATCAGGATTTTTATAAAAATCTTTGGGAAACCATTTCTAGTGGGGAAAATTGGTATGGTAGTCTGCAAAATAGAGCCAAAGACGGTAGTATATATTGGGAGTCTGCTTCAATATCTCCGATTTTAAGTAATGACGGAAATATAATTAATTACGTTGCTGTTAAAGAAAATATCACTGAGAGAATAAGATCAGAAGAGGCGCTAAAAAAATCAGAAAAGAAATATAGGGACTTATTTACTCTATCTACTGATGCATGTTTACTCCTAAAAGATGGGATATATATTGATTGTAATAAAGCAGCTCTTTCTCATTTAGGGATGAGTCGAAAAGATCAACTTATAGGACTTAAACCAAGTGACATCGCTCCTGAGTATCAGGCTGATGGAAAGAAATCTGATAATGAGGTAAAAAAAATAATGCTAGATGCAGCTGATAAAAAACACGTCCGATTTGAGTGGCTTCATAAAAGAGTAGATGGAGGAGTTGTTCCAGCAGAGATATTGCTTACAAAAATAGAGGAAGGGGAGGAAGATTTTCTATATGTGGTATGGAGAGATATTACCGCAAGAAAAGAATTTGAAAAGCAGTTAAAAGAAAACATCAAAGAGAAAGAAGTCCTATTAGCAGAAATTCATCATAGAGTAAAAAATAATTTAGCTGTTATTTCAGGAATGCTAGAGTTGCAAGCTTTTTCGAGTAAAAATTCTAAGGAGGTTGATGAGCTCGCTAAAAGTGTTTACAGAATTAAATCCATTGCTATTATTCATGAGCAATTATATAAAACAGGAAATTTTGCTGCTATATCAATCGATAAAAGTATAAAGCATCAAATCGAAGGTTTGTTGAAAATGTACAATGGTCAAAAAGGTCTTAATGTTAAAGTTTCATACGATATGCAGCCTGTGAACATAAATGTCAATCAAGCTATTCCTTTTGGCTTACTAGTAAATGAATTAGCAACAAATGCTTTCAAATATGCTTATAAAGGCATTGATAAGCCTGAGCTCAGAGTTTCATTAACTAGAAATGACGATACTATTCGTTTTATTATCAAAGATAATGGAATAGGTTTTGATGTCGAACAGATCAAAAATGCCGAGGATTCCTTAGGCTATACTTTAATAGAGGCTTTTGTTGCTCAATTAATGGGAGAATTGGATATAAACAGTAGTCCAGAGGAAGGAACAAGGATTACTATAACATTTAAACCTATTTTAAAGAAAGGTTCTAGTTCTAATTTTCATATAAATAATAAATTGTCTCATAAAAATGATTAGCATTTCAAAATCTAGGAGTTTAAAAATTTTGGTGTAGTAAATTAGTTCATATCTAAGTGACACTATGTTGTCACACTTGTGTATTAAGTTTGTGTCAGATAAAAAAATCACAATTTAACACAAACAATTATGACTCCTTCAAACGCATTTACGCAACATAACACTTCTCAGGCTCCAGCTTTAAATTTATTCGTAGCTCCATTACTAAAACGTATTAAAAAAGAAAGCGCTAGTGAATACCAAGAAATGCAGCAAGCTTTTATTTTAATGGGGTGGGAGAAACTTCCTGATGCACTTAAAATCGAAATTTATAACGATGTAAAATTCATGGTTCAAGAGTTGAAAGGAATGTACTCTTCTTGCGATCCATTTGTTGAAAACCGAAGGAATACCGTTCATTTCTGGGTTAGTAGTTTCCAAGATAATATTTGCAGTCTTGAAGCAGCGATTCTAGCTCTTAAGGTAAAATCACTTTAGGAATAAAAAGTAAGTTGCTTTAAAAAGATTAGTGTTTATTTTACACTAATAATTATAAACCAACATGATCATGTTTAAAAATATTAGTAGTTGTTTCATAGTATCTATTCTGTTTGTATACCCTTTATTTGCACAGACTTCAATAACAGTAAATACTGAAGAGCTTTCTGGGGTGATTGATAGGCATATATTCGGTCAATTTTCTGAGCATTTGGGACGGGGTATTTACCCAGGTATTTGGGTTGGCGAGGACTCTGATATCCCAAATATAGAAGGCTACAGAACAGATGTATTGGAAGCATTAGAAGCACTTCAGATTCCGAATATTCGCTGGCCAGGCGGTTGCTTTGCTGATGACTATAGATGGAAAGATGGTATTGGCCCCAGAAATGAACGCCCTGTTACATTAAATGCCCTATGGGGACAGGTTCCTGAAGACAATAGTTTTGGAACGCACGAATTCCTTCGTTTTACTGAATTGATAAATGCTGAACCATATATTTCTGCAAATGTAGGCAGCTCAAACCCTAAGGATATGTCAGACTGGATTGAATATCTGACGTATGATGGTGAGACAACTCTTACTAAAATGCGTAAAGAAAATGGTAAAGAAGAGCCTTGGAAGATAAAATTTTGGGGTATTGGTAACGAAAGTTGGGGTTGCGGTGGAAATATGACAGCAGATTTTTATGCAGATAAATACAAACAATTTGCTACTTATGCTCATAACCTGAGCGGAAATGAGCTTTACAAAATTGCCAGTGGAAAATATGATGTAGAATACGATTGGACTGACACTTTAATGAGTAAAGCAAGTGGTTTAATGGATGCAATCTCACTTCATTTTTATACTATTCCAACAGGCAATTGGGACACAAAAGGTCCATCCACAGGTTTCAATGAAGAAGAGTACATCGCAACTATTAAGTACTCATTAAGAATGGATGAATTCATAAAAGGTCATTCTGAGATAATGGATAAATATGATCCGGAAAAAAGGGTTGTACTTGCGGTAGATGAATGGGGCATTTGGACAGATCCACTAGAAGGGACGAATAGCGGGTTTCTTGAGCAACAGAATTCTCTTCGCGACGCATTTATAGCTTCCACAACCTTCGATATTTTTGCCAAGCATAACGATCGGGTAAAAATTGCTAATATTGCTCAAACAGTAAATGTACTACAGGCAATGGTTTTGACAGAAGATGATAAAATGATTAAAACCCCAACCTATTATGCCTTTAAATTCTACACAGTTCATTATGATGCGAAATATTTTCCTTTAGAGTTTGAATCACCTGAGTATATTAATGTTGAAACTTCCATTCCTGCAATTCATGGAACAGCTTCTGAGTCAAAGGATGGTCGAATTAATATCACACTAACAAATGTTGATGCTCAAAAAGGCCATGATTTGATCTTAAATTTTAAGGAATTAGGAGGGAAGTCGATTTCTTCTGCAAGGATATTGACAGCTGATAATGTAAATTCCTATAATACATTTGATGATGGTGATGTAGTTGCTCCTTCAGGTTTTAATGGAGCGAGTCTAAGTGGTAATTCACTTAACATAACTTTGCCAGCTAAATCTATAGTGGTACTTACCTTACATTAAGATCGAATTTTTGAGGAAGAAGAAGGGAGGCTTTGTTCATTTTTATAAACATCTTCATCTTCTTTTTCGATTTCGATAGTAGATGATTTGAACCCTCGAATTTTTTTTGAAACAGCAGTAACAATATTTTTAAGCTTCTTTTTTTCTTTTTCAAAACGAGCTTTTAGAAATAAAATACCTGCCGAATAACCAACTAAACCTCCAATAGGAGAAAAGAGTACCGCCGTTGATTTTGGGACCCCAATTCCTTTTAAGAAGATCAATACAAGTACACCAGCTAGGAAGGAACTCATAAAAAGAACTAAAAAACGAAGGGGAGCCCAGCTGGAAACATATTGTATTTTCGTTTTTCCTTTTTGAGGAGTAAACGAAATATGCTTATAGCCAATTTCCTGCATTCGTTGTTCCCACTCATAAGAACTACCAACATGATTTAATTTGCCTATTCCGCCATTAATTTTTCTAATCTCTTGAACCACTTCATCCCAAAGTTGTTCATTAATTTCTCCATCAATATGGGTAATTCTTTGTACTCGTGAAGTTCCTTTTAGCCAGTTATAGGAATCATTAAATTCTGTATCATTTAACATATTTATTGCTTCTAATAGTGAAGACTTACCTATGCCAACTTCTTTAGCTAAATCAACTAATTCTTGCTCATTTAAGCCTTCTTCATCTCCATAGAGTTCTTTCTGAGTTTGAATTTCAGAAGCTTTCTTTAAGATATTACTTATTTCTTTTTTGCTGTAAATTTGATGTTCACTCATGCCTAAAGATATTTATTTTAAGTATTCTCTTACGAGAATTTGAAAAATTAGTTTAATGAATAAAGCACTTGCAAACAGATATGCTTATCTTTGAAAAACCGCAAGCAAAATTTCCTGTTTCATGCACAAATTGAATGATGTTACTCCCTTCGATCGAATTACTCGTCAAGGGCTTACTTACGATGATGTTCTTTTAGTCCCTAGTTATTCTCAAGTTCTTCCACGGGAAGTAGATATAAGTGTTTACCTGACTCCAACACTCAAGTTAAATGTACCTATTTTAAGTGCTGCAATGGACACTGTTTCTGAATATCGGCTAGCAATTGCGCTAGCTAGAGAGGGCGGGATTGCAATGCTGCACAAGAACATGACTATCGAAGATCAAGCCGAGCAAGTTCGTTTGGTGAAAAGAAGTGAAAGTGGAATGATTGTAGATCCTGTAACTCTTGGAGCTGAAGCAACAGTTAAAGATGCACGTAATCTTATGAGAGTCCATAAAATAGGAGGAATTCCTATAGTGGATAAAAAGGGAACTTTGATTGGGATTGTGACTAATCGTGATTTACGTTTTGAGTCTGAGTTGTCTCGTAAACTTGGTGATATAATGACTAAAGAAAATTTGATCACTGGAAAAGAAGGGACAAATTTAAAACAAGCTGAAGAAATTCTACAATCTTATAAAGTTGAAAAGCTCCCAATTGTTGATTCAAAAGACAAATTGGTGGGACTCATCACTTTCAAGGATATCGAGAAAAAAATGAACTTTCCTAATGCTTGTAAAGATGACTTAGGAAGATTAAGAGTAGGTGCTGCGGTTGGCGTAACCCCAGATACTATGGAAAGAGTAGATGCATTAGTAAATGAAGGGGTAGATATAATAACAGTTGATACTGCTCATGGTCATTCTCAAGGCGTGTTATCTACCGTTTCTGCAATTAAAAAAAAATACTCCGATTTAAATGTAATTGGTGGGAATATTGCCACCAGAGCCGCAGCAGAAGCTTTAGCGGATGCAGGCGCCGATGTAGTAAAAGTTGGTGTTGGGCCAGGATCAATTTGTACTACAAGAATTGTTACAGGTATTGGAGTCCCACAGCTTAGTGCGGTAATGGAAGTTGCAGAGTTTTGCAGTAAAAATGGTATCGGTTTAGTTGCAGATGGTGGAATTAAGCAAACCGGAGATATTCCAAAAGCAATAGCTGGCGGAGCGGATGTAGTAATGATGGGATCAATGTTCGCAGGAGTAGATGAGAGCCCAGGTGAAACGATTATCTATGAATCTAGAAAATATAAATCATATCGAGGTATGGGAAGTATTGGGGCTATGAAAAAGGGCTCTAAAGATCGTTATTTCCAAGATGTTGAAGATGATATAAATAAATTAGTTCCTGAAGGAATAGAAGGAAGAGTAGCTTTTAAAGGATATTTAGGAGAAGTAGTTCATCAAATGAGCGGTGGGCTAAAAGCTGCAATGGGTTATTGCGGAACCGCTACAATTGAAGAACTGAAAACAAATGCTGAGTTTGTTCAAATCTCAGCAGCTTCATACAAAGAAAGTCACCCTCATTCAGTTCAGATTACAAAAGAAGCACCTAACTATTCAGTCTGATCGAACACTCAGAAATGAAAAACGTACTTGTAATCGTCTATTACTTTCCTCCAATGGGAGGAAGTGGAGTACAACGTCCGCTTAAATTTGTAAAGTATCTTCGTGAATTTGGATGGAATCCAATTGTACTTTGCCCTGAACCAGGCGCCTATCATGCCTTTGATGATTCTTTACAAAAGGAATTAACAACCCTAAATGTTGAAGTACATAGAGTTAAAGGAAAAACGCTTCTTCATAAATCCGGTAATCGCAAAGTAAACTTATCTTCAAGTATTGAGAATTATCTTAGAAAAGTGTCTCAATTTTTCTGGTTTCCTGATAACAAAAAGGGTTGGATTAAACCAGGATTTCAGAAAGCAAAAGAAATAATCGCAGATAAAAGTATTGATTTGGTTTTTGCCACGGCGCCACCATATTCTAATCTAATTCTTGCAAAGAAAATAAAAGAAGAGTTTAATATTCCAGTTGTAATGGACTTACGAGATGACTGGCTAGAAAGTCATCTTTTAAGTTATCCTACTCAACTTCATTACTTAAAAATGAGTAAAATAGAATCAGAAACTTTAAAAGTAGCTGATCAAATTATTGCCATTAACAATCTCATTGCCAGTGCAGTCGATAAAAGAAATGTTAATACTAAGAAGGTAAAAGTAATTAGTCATGGATTTGACCCAGAAGATTTTGCTTTTAAAAATGAAAATAGAGATTCAGAAAAAATAAGTTTTCTTTATAGTGGCACCTTTTACCCAGAAAGTGGCCCAGAAAAATTTATTGAAGCAATGGCTCTTTTTTTAAATGAAAATTCATCTTTAAATGACAAGATAGAACTTCAATTTCAAGGGAATTTGAATAACGAATACTCTTCACTTTTCAAACAATATGGATTAGAAAAAAATGTTATTAATTTTGGATTTCTTCCTCATTCAGAAGCAGTTAAAAACTTAATGAAAGCAGATGTCCTTTGGCTCAATAATTCTCATAAAAAAAATTCATCTACTCTTTCTCTTGGGAAAACCTATGAGTATATGGCAAGTAAAAAACCTATCATAGCTCTGGTTCCTGAAGGGGATATAAAAGATACTCTAAAGGAATACGGGTTTGCATATATTTCTGACCCAAAAGATATAACAGGATTAGCGAAGAATATTGAAACAGTAATTACTCTTTTATCAGAAGAAATTTTACCAACACCTAACGAATCATTTATTAATAAATTTGATAGAAGATTGTTAACTAAAAAATTGGTTTCAATTTTTAATGTAATAACTGAGTATTAAGTGCATCTTTAGCACAGAAGATTGATCTATGTTTAATTTCCTTAAAAAACTTTACGAACAACGGCTGAAGAAAATCACTGTGATTCTTCTTGATGATTCAAGACCTGGGGAAGACAATTCGTATTTTTTTAAACCGAATCAGTTTTTCACATTCCTTACCTTTATTTGCGTGATGCTATCTATTGTTGTCGCATTACTTTTTATGCTTACACCCATTGGCGCATTATTGTATAGTAAAGAAGATGCCGAGATGAGAGTTCAAGTTGAAGATATTACTCAAAGAGTGATTGCCTTACAAGATTCATTGATAGTAAGGGATTATCAACTAGAAGAAATGAAGAATGTGATTAGGCTAAGTATTGATACTACATTGGTAATGGATGATAGATTTATATCAATGTTTAATAACACAACTCAACAAGTTTCTGACGTTTTTGCCAGCCGCTTTGATGTAAATCCAACAAGCGAGCAGGTAAATACTTCAGGGGTATTTTTTTCAAACATTTTTAAAGCTGCACCAGATTTCCCAGCTAGTTTTCCAGTTAACGGAACATTAACGAGAGGGTATGAACCTGAGAATCTACATTTTGGTATTGACGTAGCAACAAAAGAAAAGGAATTAATCACATCTATTGCAGATGGGACGATTATTAATGCTACTTGGACAATAAGTGATGGTTATGTAATATCAGTACAACATGCCGAGGGACTACTAAGTATTTATAAACACTGCTCGTCTCTCACAAAAAAAAATGGAGATGTTATTTTAAAAGGCGATATAATTGGAGAAACAGGGAATGTAGGTGTATCAAGTTCTGGGCCACATCTTCATCTAGAAATTTGGAAAAATGGGCTCCCTCAAGACCCATCAATGTATTTAATTCAGTAATATATGTTCAACGCTAACAAAACAGGATCAAAAGTGAGTACTCAACAAAATACCTCCCCATCTGTGAATATTATAAGTGAAGGCACAAAATTAAAAGGGAACCTTCATGCAGCTTCGGATATCCGAATTGGTGGAACAGTTGATGGTGAAGCAATATCCAAAGGAAAACTAATTATAACGGATAAAGGTAGAGTAGTGGGGAATGTTACTTCTTCAGATGCGGATATTGCTGGAAGAGTGGAAGGGGAAGTTAAAGTATCAAACCGCTTAGTACTTAGAAAAGATGCAATTATTGACGGAAATATTTATACCAAAACTTTGATTGTGGAAGAAGGTGCTCAAATAAATGGTGCATGTCGTATGGGTGAAGGTGTAAAAGGATTGTCACAAGCAAGTGATGCTGATTATGAAAAAGGAACACATCTTAAAGCAAAAGCAGCAGGGTAGTAAGTTGAGTTCAAACTTTCTTCCTAGCAAATATAGAGAGTATCTTGGACTTGGGGTTGAAATCGCAGCTATAATCATTCTTCCATTGATAGCTGGCTATCTATTTGATACGTACATGGGGAGTAGCCCATGGGGATTATTAGTGGGTGCATTTATTGGAATTGTATTCTTTTTCTTCTCAATTTTTCGAATTGCAAAAAAACTAGACAATAATTCAAAAGGCTAACTATGCTAAAGAAGCTTGTTAAAGTGAATTTATTGATTCTATTTTTTTTACTAAGCACATTTTTTTTTCTCCCCATTTACAAAGCTACTGGACTATTTCTAGGGGCTCTTTTAAGCACCTCTTCAATTTTAGTAAGTGCTTGGATTCTAGATACTTTCTGGGATAGTGAATGGAATCAATTTAATAAGATTTTCTTTTTTTCTTTGATAGGTCGATTTATAACAGTTCTAATTATTATCGGTATTTTGCTTGGAGTAACAAAAATTGATGAAATCTACTTTACAGTTAGTTTCATAATTTCCTATCTTTACAATTCTATAACAGAAATGATTTTATTCAACAAGATCTTAGACAAGAAAAGCAGTAAACAGTAATGATCCAGACCCTGCGTCGCGTATTTCTTACGATTCTTTTTTTATCAGCGAGTACCCCAAATATATTTGCATCAGACGCAGCTAGTGGGGACGAAGAACCTATATTAGATGTTATGGGAACTGTAGCTGATCACGATTATTTTAAAGTCCCAGGATTTATTAATGGGGGGAAGATTTATCTCCCTAGATTGATTCTTTGGGAAGATGCCTCTGGTGCTAAAAGATTTAGTGCGGCACTTAGTACTCATTCTTTAATTGAAAATTCAGAATTTAATGATGTAGATCATCTGCTAGTTCCACCACAAGGTGGTCATCTACTTATCGACTTTTCTATAACATCTCACCTAGTTTACTTTTGGATGGGAATGATTCTAGCTGTATGGCTTACAGTTTCAATGTCTAAACGCTACCAGAAAGGAATTGGTAGTCAAGTTGAGCCACAGGGTGTTTTACAAAATATATTTGAAATACTTTTTGTGTTCATAAGAGATGATGTAGCACGAGCAAATATAGATGACCACAAAGCAGATAAATATGTCCCTTACTTTTTTACTATGTTTATGGGGATTGCATTTATGAACTTATTTGGTCTTTTTCCTTGGGCTGCAACAGCAACTGCTGATTTAACAGTTACAGCAACCCTAGCTGTGATGACATTTTTTGTAACTCAATTTAGTGGAACTAAAGATTATTGGGGGCATATATTCTGGTTTCCAGGGGTACCTACTTGGGTAAGAGCGATACTAACACCTGTAGAAATTTTAGGAGTTTTCACAAAGCCTTTTGCATTAGCAATTCGATTGTTTGCTAATATGCTTTCAGGTAAAATCATGATTATCGCAATACTCGGATTAATTTTTATTTTTGCAGATTTATTCGGTCCGATTGGTGGTTATGGAATTAGTGTGGTTTCAGTTGCATTAACTGTTGTATTATATGCCCTGAAGGTTTTTGTAGGTTTATTACAGGCTTATATTTTCACTCTTCTTTCTGCGGTGTTTATTGGAATGGCAGCAGAAGACCATAATCACTCCGAAGAACATTATCACGCTGAACATTCAGCATAATTATTTTTACACATAAATAACTCAAACAAATAAAAATAGAATACTATGGGACTTTTAGCAGCCGGTATTGGAGCTGGAATCGTAGCTTTAGGCGCAGGAATCGGAATCGGAATGATCGGTAAAGGCGCAACAGAAAGTATTGCACGACAACCAGAAGCATCTGGAGATATTCGTGGAGCAATGATTCTAACTGCCGCTTTCATCGAGGGTGTAGCCCTTCTTGGAATGGTAATTTGTATCCTTCTTGCATTAGGAATTGGTTCATAATTAAGGATTATCCATGACTTTTCTTTTAGCAGGCGGAGGTGGAATTCTATCATTTAACCCAGGGTTCGCAATCTGGATTTTAATATCCATGATTTTGTTCTTATTGGTGATGATGAAGTACGCCGTACCTCCAATCATGAAATCGCTCAATGAGCGAGAAGCCAAAATCAAAGATTCTTTAGAATCTGCTGAGCAAGCATTAGCTAAAGCTGAGCAAGTTTCTAAAGATAATGAGAAGGCACTTCGTGAAGCAGAAGCGAATGCACAGCAAATTCGTAAGAAGGCTAAAGAAGAAGCAGAGATACTTCGTGAAGACCTTATTACGAAAGCAAAAGACGATGCTACACAACTCGTTGAACAAGCTCGAGCTTCAATTGAACAAGAAAAGAAACAAGCTTTAACTGAACTGCGACAAGAAGTTGCACATTTAGCTATTAAAGCAGCTTCAACCATTCTTGATTCAGAGCTCGACTCAAAAAAGAATAGCAAGCTTGTTGATAATTTTATCAACGACTTGTCAAAAAATTAACTCAATAATCTATGTTGGTGTCTAAAGCAGCGCGACGTTATGCTACAGCTTTGTTGGAAACAGCAAAGGAACAAAATGTAGTTGAAGAAACGCTAAAAGATATCTTATTTATCAAAGGAACTATTGATAACTCAAAGGAGCTATTAGTTTTTCTAAAAAGTCCTGTTATCAAACCTTCTGATAAAGAAGCAGCACTTCATTCAATTTTTGGAAAGAATGTTAGTAAACTCACTAACGAGTTTATAAAGCTAATTTCTGCCAAAGAGAGAACAGCAATTTTAGTAGAAATTGTATCAGCTTTTATAGAGCAATACAATGAATTCGCTGGAATTATTGAAGTTGAAGTGCGCACTGCTAAGTCTTTAGATAGCGAACAAATTAAAGAGCTTAAAAAAGTGTTGGAAAAATCTACTTCTAAGAAAGTAGAAATGAATTTAAAAGAGCAATTAGATTTGAAAGGTGGTCTTTTAGTTAAAATTCAGGATACGGTAATTGATGGAACCGTTAAACACAAATTAGAACAGCTTGAACAAATGTTCCTCGCAAATAGCGTGGAATAGAATTAAAACGATTCAGAAACTAATAATACAATGAGCCAAGTCAGACCAGACGAAGTTTCAGCTATATTACGTAAACAACTTTCGGGCTTCGATAACGAAGCAGATGTATATGATGTAGGTACCGTACTAGAAGTAGGTGATGGTATTGCACGTGTTTACGGACTTTCACAAGTAGAAGCCGGTGAATTAGTAGTTCTTCCAGATTCAAAAGACGAAAATGGAGTTGCTGCTACAGGAATGGTACTTAACTTAGAAGAAGATAACGTTGGTATCGTACTTTTTAACGCAGGTAATGCTGTGGAAGAAGGTGATGTTGTTAAACGTACTAAGAGTATCGCATCAATGAATGTTGGTGACGGTTTATTAGGACGTGTAATTGATCCATTAGGAAATCCAATTGATGGTAAAGGACCTATTACAGGTGAAACCATCAAACTTCCGTTAGAAAGAAAAGCCCCTGGTGTAATTTATCGAGAGCCTGTTACTGAACCTCTTCAAACAGGTCTTAAGGCGATTGATTCACTTATTCCTATTGGTCGTGGTCAACGTGAGTTGATAATTGGTGATCGTCAAACAGGTAAAACCTCTGTTGCTGTTGATACAATTTTGAATCAAAAAGCTACCCAAAACTCTGAAAAACCAGTTTTTTGTATTTATGTAGCTATTGGTCAAAAAGCATCAACGGTTGCAAATATCTATAAAGTTCTTGAAGAGAATGGAGCTATGGAGTATTCTGTAATTATCAGTGCTCCTGCTAGTGATGCTGCACCATTGCAATATATTGCTCCTTTTGCAGGAGCAACAGTTGGTGAGTATTTCCGAGATACTGGTCGTCATGCATTAGTTGTTTATGATGATTTATCGAAGCAGGCAGTAGCTTACCGTGAGCTTTCACTACTTTTGAAAAGACCTCCGGGACGTGAAGCATATCCAGGTGATGTATTCTATTTACACAGTCGTCTTTTAGAAAGATCTGCAAAAATTATTAATGATGATAAAGTAGCTCAGGCAATGAATAATATTCCTGATGCTTTAAAATCAAAAGTGAAGGGAGGAGGTTCTTTAACTGCTCTTCCTATTATTGAAACTCAAGCTGGTGATGTCTCTGCTTATATTCCAACCAACGTAATATCTATTACTGATGGTCAGATTTTCTTAGATACTGATTTATTCAATTCTGGTACTCGTCCAGCAATTGATGTTGGGATATCAGTATCTCGTGTTGGTGGTTCAGCACAGGTGAAATCAATGAGAAAACTTTCAGGTACTTTAAAACTTGATTTAGCTCAATATCGAGAGCTTGAAGCTTTTGCTAAGTTTGGTTCTGATCTTGATCCTGCAACACAAGCACAGCTTAGAAGAGGTGAGCGTACTGCGGAACTCTTAAAGCAAGATGTTTATAAGCCACTTCCAGTTGAACGCGAAATTGTTCTTCTTAAAGTGAATGCTGAAGGTTTACTTGATAAATTACCTGTTGAAAAAATTAGTGAGTTTCAATCACAATTTCTTGAAACTGTATTGAGTAAATATGGTAAAGAAATGGAATCACTCGCATCTAGTGGTGTTTTAAGTGATGAATTTGGGACTGATGTGATAGCTACCGCAAAAACAGTAATCGATCAAATTTTAGCAGCACAAGAAGCTTAATAGATGGCAAATCTACGTGACATACGAAATAGGATTACTACTGTAAACAATACACAGCAGATTACTAGAGCCATGAAAATGGTAGCAGCTGCTAAGCTTAGAAAAGCTCAGGAACGTATGGTACAGACTCGTCCTTATGCATCTAAGATCCAAGATGTTGTAGGTCGCTTAGTAGGTAGTAGTTCAGATTCTAATCCAATCATGCGAACTTCTGAAGAAGTTGAGAACGTATTAATGGTTGTAGTAGGTTCCGATAGAGGTTTATGTGGTGGATTTAATAACAATCTATTTAAAGAAGTTGAAAAATCTATTGAATCTAACTTTTTAGAGCATAAAAAGAACGGCACTCTCTCTTTGATTACAATTGGGAAAAAAGCAGGCGCATATTTCAAAAAGCGTAAATATAATGTGATTGAATCACACCCTGGTTTTTTCGATGATCTTCAATATTCAAAGACATCTGAAATTATGAGTGCTTTAACTGAAAATTTTGTTTCTGAAGTTTATGATGAAGTATTTGTAGCTTTCAATGAGTTTAAATCAGTAATTGCACAAAATAGAAGAATAGACAAGGTTCTTCCAATAGATCCTAATACAATTTCTGCTAGTTCTGATGATGCTTCTAATAGTGCAAATGATTATATTTTCGAACCTGATTCTGAAGTCATTTTAGAAAAATTATTGCCACTTCATTTGAACATTCAACTATGGAAAGCGGTACTAGAATCTAACGCATCAGAACAGGGTGCAAGAATGTCAGCAATGGAAAGTGCTACTGAAAATGCGAAAGAACTAGAGCAAGAACTACGACTTAAATATAATAAAGCACGACAAAGTGCAATTACGACTGAAATTTCTGAGATTGTATCCGGTGCCCAGGCACTAAGTGGAGACTGATTTTAGGAGAGTTGGCAGAGTGGTCGAATGCGGCGGTCTTGAAAACCGTTGAGGCGCAAGTCTCCGGGGGTTCGAATCCCTCACTCTCCGCAATAAAAAAATAGCCCCAAATGGGGCTATTTTTGTTTTAATTAAATAAAAGATGTAAACACCCGTTGTTAGGCAAAATACTTAGTTATGATTAAACGCTTACTTATTCTACTTCTTTTTAATCTATTTCTCGGGAAATCTGTTGTTATGTCCCAAGATACATTGAGGATTAATTTTGACCAATTTCTTGAAATAGCCCTAGAAAA
>TARA_R110000868_G_scaffold278675_2_pt1 | contig 69803 bp, 68 predicted proteins | sample TARA_R110000868 | Tara Oceans TARA_R110000868 (sample SAMEA4397489) | marine metagenome | biome: Polar Biome; feature: [SRF] surface water layer (ENVO:00010504); material: water (ENVO:00002006), including particulate matter (ENVO:01000060) such as... | depth 5 m | reverse complement strand
CGGTGGCACCGAGCCGGCGAGCCTCAATGATCGCTGGCATCTGGGGTCCAACACCAAGGCCATGACCGCGGCCGTGTTCGCCCGGCTGGTGGAACAGGGGCGGATGCGCCGGGATCTGACCGTCGCCGGGGCCTTTCCGGACCTGAGCGTGGATCCGGCCTGGGCCGACGTGCCCCTGACCGCCCTGATGCACCACCGTGCCGGGCTGATGGACGCCGATGTGATCGGCCTGAACTGGCTGATGACCGCCCGCGACGATTCCCGGTCGCTGATGGACCAGCGCGCCGCCATCGCGGCCCGGGCCTTTTCCCGCCCGCCGTCCGGACCGGTCGGGACCTTCGCCTATGGCAACGCCAACTATATCCTCGTGGGCGCCGCGATCGAGGCCGCGACCGGCGGATCGTGGGAGGAGGCGATGCGCGCCGAGCTGTTCGCGCCCCTGGCGCTCGACAGCGCGGGCTTCGGTCCGCCGCCGGACCCCGCGCCCTGGGGCCACAACACCTCGCCGGTCGACCCCGCCAGCCCCTTCGCCGACAATCCCAGGGCCCTGGGCCCGGCCGGCACCGTGCACATGAGCCTGGCGGACTATGCGCGTTTCGCCGGACTCTTCCTGACGAACGGCGGCGACTGGCTGACACCGCCGTCCATGAACTGGCTGGCCGCCCCGGCGGACGGCCCGCCGCCCGGCTATGCCGCCGGCTGGCTGGTCCGCACCGTGCCGTGGGCCGGGGTCGACGGCCCCGGGCGGATTCTGGCGCACGAGGGGTCCAACACCCTGTGGCACGCCCTGATCCTGCTCGCGCCGGAAAAGGGGACCGGCGTCATCATCCTGAGCAATGACGGTCAGACCGGGCGTGTCGCCGTCCAGGCCCTCGCCGAACGCCTGGTTCCGATCATCGCCGCCTGAACCGCCTTTCCGCCGTCACAGGCGAAGGCTAGTCTTGGCGAACATGGATCGTGATTTCGCCGACTTCTGGAACCTGCTGTGGGAGTTGGCGCTGGGCGTCTGCGCCGGCTTCGCCCTGCTCAACGCCTTCGCGCCGGATCAGGACCTGCCGTGGAAGCCGCTGGATCTGAGCCATCCGATCGGTCAGGCCACCGCCGCCAAGGTCGCCGATTTCGATATCCCGCGCACGGCCGCCCCGGAAGAGACCAAGGCCGTCACCGATGCCTGTATCCAGGTCCTGCGCGAGGCCGGGGTCGAGGTTGAACGGGCTCCGGACCGCAACGACGGCGACTTCTGCGTCGTCCGGGGTGCCGTGCGCATCACCGGCGGCGCGGTCACGCCCCTGGCCCCTGGTGGTCTGGTCATGCAGTGCCCGATGGCCATGCGCTACGTCATCTGGGACCGTCAGGTCCTGCAGCCGGCCGCCCGTGACATCCTCGGTTCCCCGGTCGCCAGCGTGCAGAACTACGGCAGCTATTCGTGCCGCCGCATCTACGGCCGCACCGGGACCGATGACCGGCCCAGCGAACATGCCCGGGCCAATGCTCTCGACGTCGCTGCGGTGACGCTCGAGGACGGACGGGTCATCTCCATCGCCGGGGACTGGACGGGCGAGGGACGGATCGGCCCGGACGCGCGCCGCTTTCTCAAACGCATTCGCGGCGGGGCCTGCCGCGTCTTCTCGACGGTCCTCAGCCCCGATTACAACCGCCAGCATCACGACCATCTGCACCTCGACGGAGCCCCCCGGAGCCTGTGCGCCTGACCTGTCCGGGCCCGGCCTCACGCCGGCCCAACCGGTCCGGTTCGCCGGGCGCGCGAATCGTTACGGGTTGACCGTGATCGGCAGACGCGAGAAAACACCCTCGCAGTCCGGATTTTGCGTGGGGTCCAAACCCATGTCTTGCTCCTTCGCCTGAACGAGCCGTCCAGATGGATTGTCGGGTTCCTCCGCGTGAGAACCCGCCTGGAGAAGCGCGTTTATGGAGAGCGCAGATATGGCGACCGGCACGGTCAAGTGGTTCAACCCCACCAAAGGCTTCGGCTTCATCCAGCCCGACAGCGGCGGCGCGGACGTTTTCGTCCACATCACCGCCGTTCAGAAGGCTGGTCTGCAGGGCCTCGATGAGAACGCCAAGGTCGAGTACGAGCTGGAATCCCAGCGCGGCAAGACCTCCGCGATCGACCTCAAGGTTCTTTGAGCCGAGCGTCCCTTCGGACGTTGAGATCAGACGGGCGCGGGGCTTTCGGGCTTTGCGCCCGTTTTCAATTGGCGGCCCCTTCACCCGTCGGGGCCGGACGCGCTAGTGCTGTGCCATGAGTTCAGCCCCCCTCCCCGACGCCGGTGCCAACTGGGTCGACCGTCGTGCGCCCGAGGCGTTCAAGCCGTGGCTGAAACTGGGCCGGTTTGATCGCCCGATCGGCATCTGGCTGTTGCTGATCCCCGGCTGGGCGGGTCTCGCCCTGGCCCTCAGCCAGGACCGCCGGACCCCCGACCTGTATGACGCCTGGCTGGTCCTGGCCTTCGCCCTGGGGGCCTGTCTGATGCGGGCGGCGGGCTGCGCCTTTAACGACATCGTCGACCGCGACATAGACGCAGAGGTCGCCCGCACCGCCCTGCGACCGATCCCGTCCGGCCGGATTTCGGTGAAACAGGCCTGGGCCTTCGTGGTGGGCTGTTCGCTGGTCAGCCTGCTGATCCTGCTGACCCTGAACCTGACGGCGATTCTGCTCGGCGTCGGCTCGCTGGTCCTCGTCGCCGCCTACCCCTTCATGAAACGGATAACCTGGTGGCCCCAGGCCTGGCTGGGTTTGACCTTCAACTGGGGGGTGCTGATGGGGTTCGCGGCGGTGACCGGCACCATCACGTCGTCCGCCCTGCTGCTCTACCTCGGAGCCATGTTCTGGACCCTCGGTTACGATACCATCTACGCGCTGCAGGACATCGAGGACGACGCCATGGTCGGGGTCAAATCCTCGGCCCGGCGACTCGGCCCGAAGGTGCGCGACGGCGTCGCCTTCTTCTACATCCTCACCGTCATCCTGACCGTCGCTGCGGGCGCATCTGCCGGGCTGGGCCCGGTCTTCTACGTCGCCCTGCTGCCGTGGGCGGCACATCTGTTCCGTCAGGTCCGCGAGGTGCGTCCCGACAACCCGGGTCTGGCCCTGCGCCTGTTTCGCTCCAACCGCGAGGCGGGGTTGATCCTGCTTCTCGCCATCATCCTGGGTACTGTAGGGTGGCCGATATGAAGGACCGTTCCATGACCGCACGCCGCGCCCTGCTGCTGATCGCCGCTGCCGCCACCGCCCTCGCCGGGTGCAACCGCAACGAGGCCGAGCCGGCCCCCGCGCCCCTGCCCGCTGCCGAGGCCCCGGCCGAGATCACCCCGGCCGACGCCGCCGCCCCGATGGGCTTTGCCCTGACCACTGAATACGCCGAGGTCAAATTGATCCTGCCCGAGGCGATCAAGCCACAGACCGACCTGCACGCCCGCCTCTATGCCGAGGAAGTCCGCCGGCTGCGCCAGTTCGTCGAGGGGGCCCAGGCCGACCGCAGCGAGGCCGGCAATGATCCCGCCATCGGCCGCTATGAAAAGACCATCACCCTGACTGCCGCCGCCGAGACCGGCAAGCTGGTCAGCCTCAGGCGCGAGGCCTTCGACTTTTCCGGTGGAGCCCATCCCAATACCCAGACCACCGGCGTGCTGTGGGACAAGGCCCTGAAACAGATGGTCACCCCGGCCAGCCTGTTCCGGCGTGGAGCCGATCTGACGGCCCTCGACCAGGCCCTGTGTGCGGCGATCAACACGGCCAAGAAGGCCCGCCCCAACACTGCGCCCGTAGCGCTCGGGGCCCGCGACTGGGCCTGTCCGCGCGCCGCGGCCACACCGTTCGTCCTCGCGCCGGGCACGGTCGACGGCAAGGCGGGCGGCCTGACCTTCCTGATCGGCCCGTATCAGGTCGGCCCCTATGCCGAGGGGGGCTATCAGATCACCCTGCCGCTGAGCCAGTTCCGCACCCTGCTGGCCGGGGCCTATGCCGATGAGTTCGCCGGCCAACCCGTGGCCGCACCGGCGACCTGATTCCCCTCAATCTGCCAGGAAGCGATCGACGATCGCGGCGAACCGCCCGGGCTGGTCAGCCATAATGAAATGGCGGCTGTCATCGACCCGAATCAGGGTCACGCCCGGCAGGTCAGCATACTGGCCGGCCCACATCGTGTCGGCCATGGCCGCCGGGGTGCCGCCGTCGGCGTCGGCAGCATAGACAGCCCAGACGGGCGTGGTCATCGTCGCCAGCCCCGGACGGACATCGGTGGTCATCACGTCGCGAATGGCCGCGGCCATGGCCTGACGGTCCGAGGCCATCGACCAGTCCACCATCGCCGTCCGCGTCGCCGGATCCCGCACCAGGCCGGTCGCCGTCTGCGCCTGGCCGGCGCGGAAGCTCGCCTCGTCAGCGTTCAATATCGACGCCGCCGCCTGATCGGCGAACGGCCGGGCGCTGGCGCTGGTAACCTGCGGCCCGAACATGGCGCTGAAGAACGGCAGGCTGTCGACACTCATCACCCGCCCGACCCGGTCCGGATGCTGCTGGGCCAGCATCAGGGCCGACAGCCCGCCCATCGAATGGCCGATCACCGCCGGACGCTCCAGCCCGGCGGCCGCGACATAGGCCGCCAGCGCCTCGACCGCCGGCGCGACGAAGGCCCCGTCACCGTGGCTCCACGGCTCGCCGGCGAACCCGGCCAGTTGCACCAGATGGACCCGGTGCGTCGGGGCCAGCCGCTCGGCCTCGGCCCGCCACACCTCGCGCGACGAGCCGAAGCCCGGGACCAGGAGCACATCCGGGCCTGACCCGATGACCTCGACCGACAGCCGGTCCGATGCAAAGGGAGTCGGGGCCGGCTGTGCCATGGCCTGGCTGATCCCGACCACGAAGGCCGGAGAACAGACGGCCAATCCGAACAGGGCAGCGCGCAGCCGGGGCCGCGCCTTGAAGAAGGCGTTGAACATTTCGGTCTCCAGTATGTCAGGTTAATCTGACTTTCAGTCAGAGATGGGGATTGTCGAAGATTGCTTCCACCGGCCGGTCGAACAGCGCGGCGACGCGATAGGCCAGGTCGAGGGAGGGGTCGTGCTTCTCGGTTTCGAGGGCGTTGACGGCCTGACGCGAAACCCCCAGCTGCTGGCCCAGCTGCTCCTGGGTCCAGCCGCGTTCGGTGCGCAGCAGTTTCAGCTGGTTGCGCATCAGTTCGAGCTCCGGATGAACGGCGCGATCAGGCCCTGCACGCCCCAGAACAGCGGATAGATGATCCAGCCCTCGGCGTGGGGCGCGCCGGCGAAGGACTCGCCGAAGCCCCAGCCGGTGAACAGGGCCATCGCCACACCGGCGGCGATGATGAACTGTTTGGCCGTCACCGCGCGTACGAACTCGTCGGAGTCGCGCATCATTATCAGGGTCGCCCAGATCTGGCCGACGATCGGAGCGGTTACCGCCGCCGCCAGGATCCACGCCGAGGGCTTGCCCTGGATATCATCGAAGGCTCCAAAGATGGTGGCCACCATCACGGCGACATAGCCGCCCATGAAGGCCAGGGTCCGCCATACATATTTGCGGTGCGCGGCGGTGGTCGATGTTCCGAGAGCGAGCATGACATGTTCTCCTGACGTAATGTCAGGGGTACCTTACAGTGCCGATTTGTCATGTCAACCTGACTTTATGTCAGATGTGCCTGACAGAGCCCGTTGCCTTTGAAGACCCGCGAAACCGGCCTATAATGGCTCCATGCCCGCCGCGCCCCGCGTCTCCCCGTCCCAGCTGTTCACCCCCGCCGAATGGGCACCGTTCCAGACCCGGTCGGCGTGGCGCGGGCCGCTGCTGGTGGCCCACTGCTGGGGGATCATCGCCCTGGCCGTGCTCGCGGGCGTGCTCTGGCCGATCCTGATCCCGCTCTGCGTCATGGTCATCGGCACCCGCCAGCTGGGTCTGGCCATATTGATGCACGAAGCCGCGCACGGGGCGCTGGCAAAGGATCTGAAGCTCAACGACTGGCTCGGTCACTGGCTGTGTGCCGTGCCGATCGGGGCCGATCTGGGCGACTACCGCCCCTATCACCTCAGCCATCACAAATACGCCCAGAACCCCGAAGATCCCGACCTGGTCCTGTCGGCCCCCTTCCCGGTCACCCGCGCCTCACTGCGCCGCAAGATCATCCGCGACCTGACCGGCCAGACCTTCTTCAAACAGCGGGTGCTGTTCGCCTTCCGCGCCTATGCGTCCAAGCGCGACGAGGACACCGCGGAGGGGGCGGTGGTCACCGGCAAGTCCGTGGCCCCCTTCCTGATCGTCAATGCCGTCATGCTGCTGGGCCTGACCCTGGCCGGCGTGTGGTGGGCCTACTTCGCCCTGTGGCTGCTGCCGCTGGCGACCTGGTTTCCGCTGGTGACCCGGCTGCGCAACATCGCCGAACATGCCTGTGTCGAGGGCTCGGCCACCGATGCCTTCCGCGCCGCCCGCACCACCCGGGCCTCGTGGTGGGAGCGCGCCTTCATTGCCCCCTACTGGGTCAATTTCCACGCCGAACACCACCTGTTCATGCACGTTCCCTGCTGGCGGCTGGCCGCCCTGCATCGCGCCGTCCGGGCCAAGCCACAGGGTGCGGCGATGGAGGTGGCGGGAGGCTACCTTGCGGTGATGCGACAGGCCACGACGCCGCAGTCCGCGCCGCTGGTGACCCCCGACTAGCGTCGCGGCGGCAGGCGGCCTTCGCGATAGGCCGTCGAGATCGAGAGCGGGGTCCCCGAAATCTCGAGCGACGCGGGGCGCTCGCCCTCACAGGCGATACGCTGAATGCGGGCACTGGGTGCGCTCGGCTCGACAGTGTTCCAGGTCCCGGCACCGTCCGTTGCGAGCATGAGTCCCCCCCGGGCGTCATAGACCGCAGCCCGCGTCGTTCGCAGACGATCGCCGGAACAGTCGATTTCGTAGTGGCTCAACAGCCAGCCGGCACCGTCGCTCTGGGCCATGGTCTCGCGACTGGTGCCCGTGACAACCGTCAGGGTGGCCAGATTGCCCGAGCGTCGGACCGAGCCGGCGGACGCCAGCAGGATCGTGTCGGCGTCCTGTTTCAGCCAGTAGAAGGGTGCGGTTGCGGGCGTCACGCCGGTTCCCGATTCGCGCGATTCAGCAGACCGCTGCGCCGGATTGGCGGGCGCAGCGGAGGCACGCCCGCCCTGGCCCGGGGCCGGGGACACGCGCAGTTGATAGGCACCGGTCGCGCCGGCACCGATGCTGTTCGCCTGAATGTACAGAACGCCGCCGTCACCATCGCGCAGGACCCGGGCGTTCAGACCCCCGCCGCCGTCGTCATCACCCGTCACCGCGGTCATTTGCTCGCAACTGCCGGTGCCGACGGACAGATAGCTGTCGAAATCACTCGAGGTCTGGTCGATCTGCAGTCTCTGGCCCACGCGGGTCTGGACGGCGAAGCAGTCATAGAAGCTGTTGTCGGACAGCTGCCGGTCGGAACCCGACAGCGTGCCATCTACGGTCTGGCCGACGTTCAGCCGGGTCACCGACAGGTTGCCCCGGGCCGCCGGTGCTGCCCCGACCGTCGCAGTTCCGCCGACAGCGGCAGCACGCAGGGCATAGGCACCGGTCGCGCCCGCCCCGACGCTGTTGGCAAGAATGATCAGCGGTCGGCCGGCGCTTACCCGCGTGATCCGGGCGTTCAGACCGCCACCACTGTCGTCGTCCTGCTCGATCGCGCTCATCCGGGCGCACGACCCTTCACCGACGGCCAGATAGCTGTCGAAGGCCTGCGACGTCATGTTGATCTCGAGCTGCTGGCCGGCCGGGGCCTCCAGCACATAGCAGTCAACGAAAGAGCCATCCTGATGCCGGCCGTCCGAACTGGTCAGCGCCCCCCGAACCGTCTGGCCGATCGTGAGGCGGCTTTGCGCCGCCACCGGGGTTGCCGCCAGCAGGGCGGCCGTCAGGACGAGAACAGGACGAAACCTGTCGGATTTCCGGTCGAAACTCATGAAGCTGACTCAGTCGCCCGAAACGGTCGCAGGGGCCGCGGCGGCCACCGCGGGCGGGGCGGCAGCTACGCCGCACTGGCGACCCTGGTAAATGCCGCTGAGCAGGCTGCGGCGCTGGTCGGCGATACGGATCCGTTCGGCCTCGGCCCGGGCCCGGGCCTCGGCGTTCCGGCGGGCAGCGCCCCCCGCCATATTGGCGAAGGCCCCCAGACCGGGCACGGCCCCCAGCGCACCGGAATAGAGGGCCGCATTGACGGCCACCCCGGCCGCGCCCTCGGCCATCGCGCCCTGATTCTGGGCGTTCTGGGCATTCTCGGCCGAGATGCCGGAAATCTGTTCCATTCGACCGATCTCGACCAGCAACTGGTCGCAGTCCATCGCGCCATCGGTGGGGTAGGAGACCTGCAGCTGCGGTTCGGCGCGCCTCTGGGCCAGGGCCGGGGCCGGAAGCGCCATGGCCAACGCCAGTCCGGTCGCGGCGGCGGTTCGCATGAAGGTTTGCATCACTCTGTCTCCCTGGACTCGCGGCCGGGCCGCGTCATGACCGCATCCTGGCCCGGCCGGGATCGCGCGGTCGTCATCCAAACAGATGAAGCGAACAGGGTTTCTGAGAGCCACCGCCCCGCTGTTGCGGAGTCAGGCCGGGGCCACCGCCACACTGGCCAGCAGGACGGCGACTTCGGCCTGACGGGTGCAGCCGGTCTTTTCCAGCACCCGGCGCAGTTGCGAGCGCACCGTGGTGATCGCCACCTCCCCCTCGGCGGCGATCGTTTCCAGCGACTTGCCGGTGGCCAGGCCCCGCGCCACCCGCGCCTCGGATACCGTCAGGTCGAACAGTGAGCGCAACAGCTCCAGCGACGGGGCCCGATCGACTGCCACCGGGGTGACCAGAAGCAGGGCATAGCCCCGGCCGAAGATGTCGTGGGCCGAGCGTCGCACCGGCATCAGATGCAGGACCATCGTCGCCCGGCCGACCGCGTCGCGCAGGGGCACGGTGCAAGGCGTCGCTCCCGTCGTCGCCGTGATCGTCGACAGGGCTTCCGTCAGGCGCGCCTGCGCCGCGCGATCGGCCAGCACCAGGCGCTCGTTCGCGCCCGCTCCGACCTGCTCCGGCAGGGCCTGAATCAGGGCATTGGCCTCGACCACCCGCCCGGCTTCGTCCAGCAGCAGGGCCGGCAGCCCCAGATCCGTCAGGGACTCGGCCGCCCCCCGGGCCCGCTGCAGTCCCAGCCGCGAACTGACCAGGGCGCTGCGCGCCAGATGCGGGCGCAAGGAGTTCAGCCGTTCAACGTGCTCCGCCTCGATCGGGCCGCGTTCGAAGGATCGCTCGATGCTGAACACGATATTGTCGCCGCTCGGCACCCGCAGACCGGTCCCCGCCGACCAGCCCAGCCCGTGCGGCCGGAAGAAGTCGCGATAGATGGGATCCGCCTCCAGCTGGTCCTCGCTCCAGAAATCCTGTTCGACGAAGAAGGACGGCTCCGTCTGGCTCATCAGGCAGACCCGACGGCTGCACCGCTTGAACCAGCCCTCATTGACGTATTCGTCGAACACGTCGCGCACCGGGCCCGAGGCCGTCCAGCACAGGGCCTTCTGGGCCGAAAACAGCAAACCGCCGCGCGCCTCGGTCAGGGTGGCCAGGTCGTCCAGCACGCTCGGCCACAGCTCCGGCACGACGGAACACTCATAGATGCGGTCGATCAGATCGGTCGGCATACGGGCCCCTGAATCACGCGGAAGTGGCGAGTCTCGATCGTCACTGTGGCACAGGCCCGCAGCAACCGGGAGTGGCTGTGATACTGTGCGCTTGACCCACCGCCGCTTGCCGCCCACCAGCCGGGGTCTATGACCCGCATCCCCGATCCCGCCGCCTTCATCGCCGCCAACACGCGCGTCCAGCCGGTGCCGCACGCGCCGGAGATTTCGCTGTGGCTGGCCGACGAGGTGACGCCGATCTGGCGGCTGACCGAGGAGGAACTGGGGGCCATGGGCCTGCCGCCACCGTTCTGGGCCTTCGCCTGGGCCGGGGGGCAGGCCCTGGCGCGCTGGGTGCTGGACCATCCGCACGAGGTCACCGGACGACGGGTGCTGGACTTTGCGGCCGGGTCCGGTCTGGTCGGCATCGCCGCCGCCCGCGCCGGGGCCGCCCATGTGTTGTGCGCCGACATCGACCCGTTCTGCGGCGCGGCGGTGGCGGCCAATACCACCCTGAACGGGGTCAGGGTCGACTTCACCGCGATGGATCTGCTGACCGCCCCGCCACCCGAGGTCGACATCATCCTCGCCGGCGATGTCTGCTACGAACAGCCGATGGCCGCCGACGTCCTGGCCTGGCTGGCCGGGGCGCGGGCGCGCGGCACCCGGGTGCTGATCGGCGATCCGCAGCGCACCTATTTCCCGCGCGAAGGTCTGGACCTGCTGGCCGAATACAGCGTCCCGACCACGCGCGAACTCGAGGACTACGAGATCAAACGCACCCGCGTCTGGGCCCTGCCCTAGCTTTCGGGACCTTCGTCAGCGTCTTCGTCCGGGTCGGGCGACACGGATATCGGCTTGTGCGCCGCCGCCGCCGCGTCGCCGTCCAGATCGGCCTTGGCCGGACGGTCCGACGGCCGCGTCTGTTCCATTTCCTCGTCACGGCCGAAGCCGGGGGTCTTGGGGTTCACGTCGGTCATATCGATTGCCTCGTTGCAGGGTGATGACAGGAACAATGGGCGGACCGGCCCGAGGGTTGCAGGCCTCTGCGCAGGGAGGGGACACCGGGACCGGCGACAAATGGTCCCGCTTGGCCCGGACCGTTTCCGACCCCATTTCCCCCTTCATGACCAAGGCCCTCGCCCTCGCCACCGTCGCCGCCGTGATCTGCGCCGCCCCCGTCGCGGCGCAGGTCGGGCCACAGCCACCACCCGGCCAGCCTTATTCGCGAGCATGGCCTGATGCCGCCGACCAGGCGCGCGACCAGGCAGACCGGCACCGTTACGAGATGGAGCGGCTGCGGCTCGAGGCCGACCAGCGCGAGGCCTTCGCCCGGCAACAGGCCCTTGAGGCCCGGCTGCGGGTGATGGAGCTTCAGGCCGCGCGACAACCGGTGCCGCCGGCCGCCTATGCTCCCTATCCGACCGTCACGCCTGAACACGCCCGGGCCCGGCGCGACGCTGTGGTCAGCGGGACGACCCAGATCGACGACTGGCTGGATCGCGGACCGCGCTAAACGCCGTCGCGTGCATCCCTTTGGCCTTCTGCCGCGTTCCGGCCTAGCTTGCAGGTGAACGGGGCAGGAGAGCGGACAGATGCGTTGGCAGGGTGGACGTCGCGGCGGCGGCATTGAGGATCGTCGTGGCATGGGCGGCGGGGCCATGGCCGGCGGCGGTATCGGCGTGATGGTGCTGGCCGCAATCGGCTATTTCGTGTTCGGCATCGACCCCTCGACCACCACCCAGCTGGCCAGCCAGTTCGGCGGCGCGGGCGTCCAGGAAGCCGGCCGCACCGGTACCCCCGAGGACCAGGCCGGTCAGTTCGTCGACGTGGTCGGAGCCAATATCAACGATGTCTGGACCGCCAACCTGCAGGGCTACCAGGCCCCGCGCGTCGTGCTCTACGAACAGGGCACCGGGACCGGCTGTGGTTATGGCCAGTCCGCCATGGGGCCGTTCTACTGCCCGTCCGACAAGACCATCTATCTGGACCTCGGCTTCTGGCGCGACATGGAGACCCAGCTCGGGGCCTCCGGTGCCGACTTCGCCCGCGCCTATGTCATCGCCCATGAGTTCGGCCATCACGTCCAGACCCTGACCGGGGCCTCGCAACAGGTGCAGGCCGCCCAGCAGCGCGCCCGCGGCCAGGCCGAGGCCAACCGCTATTCCGTGGCCCTGGAGCTTCAGGCCGACTGCTACGCCGGGGTCTGGGCCGCCAACGCCGCGGCCGTCTCCAACGGTGCGGTCGCGCTCGAATCCGGCGATCTGGAAGAGGGCATGAAGACCGCCAACGCCATCGGCGACGACGCCCTGCAGCAGCGCGGCGGCGGCCGCGTCAGCCCCGAGGGCTTCACCCACGGCAGCTCGGCCCAACGCGTCGAATGGCTGCGTCGCGGCTACCAGTCCGGTGACCCCGCCGTCTGCGACACCTTCTCGGGCGTCTAGCGCGGCCCGAAGGGCACGATCTTGTTCTCGCGATCGTGGCCGATGTCGGCCGCGCCCAGATAAGGGATTCCCGACCGCTGGCACCAGTAGCGGGCGATCTCCTCGGCCGTCATGCCGAAGTCGGGGTCATTCTCGACGATGGCCGAGACCCGTCCCATGCGGATCCCCGCCACGCGTCGGATCGACGGCTGGGCGGTCAGGTGGAACATCATCCGGTCGATCCGGTACAGGGGCTCGGACACATCCTCCAGCATCAGCACATGGCCGCTCAGGTCCGGCTCCAGATAGGTGCCGACCAGGGCATCGAGGATGCTCAGATTGAAAGCCACGGCCGGTCGCGGATCCACCGCCAGTGACGGCTCCAGCGAGGCCGGGTCACCGCTGACCAGCCAGTTGACGGCCCGCCAGGCAGTCGGGTCCCGTCGCACCGAATCCGAGGCCATTGGCCCGTGGGCCACATGCGGAAAGCCGGCCTTGTAGAGGCCGGCCAGCAGGCTGCCGGCGTCGGAATAGCCGAGATAGCGTTTCTTGCGCGCCACCCCGGTCAGACGCGGCAGCACCGCCTCGGCGATCCGGCACGCGCCGTACCCGCCACGCGCGAACCACACCGCGTCCAGCCGCGGGTCATTGGCGAACTCGACGAAGGCGCTGGCCCGGCTGGCGTCATCGCCGCCGAAATGACCGTGCTTGCCGAAGCTGGCCGGGTGGAAGACCACGGAAACCGAGCCGTCCGGAATATGGGTCGCGAACCAGGCCTGGACCGCCTCGGCCCGGGCCGGATCCAGCCGCGAACTGGCGTTGACGATGCCGATCTTCATACTGGGCCGCTGGCCTCACGCTGGGCCCGTGCTAGTCAGGCCGTTCCAGCCTTCGCGGTTTCGCCCTCCAGATCAAGCCAGATGACCACAAACGCTTCCTATTTCTTCTGCGGCATCGGCGGATCCGGCATGCTGCCCCTGGCCATGATCGTGCAGAGCCGGGGTGGTCGCATCGACGGCTCGGACCGCTCGCGCGACCAGGGCCGGTCGCCCGAAAAATTCGCGTGGCTGGCTGCGCACGGCGTCACCCTGCATCCGCAGGACGGCTCGGGCCTGACCGACCCCGGTCAAATCGTCGTCGCCACGGGCGCGGTCGAGGATACGGTCCCCGACATCGCTGCCGCCCGCCGCGTCGGGGCCCGGATCGTCACGCGCCCCGAACTGCTGTCACAGCTGTTCAACGCTGCCCCCGTCTCGGTGGGCGTCGCCGGGACCAGCGGCAAGTCGACCATCACCGGCATGATCGCCTGGATCCTTGACCGTGCCGGTCGCCAGCCCACGGTGATGAACGGGGCAGTGATGTCCAATTTCGTCGACGCCGATCATCCGTTCGCCAGCGCCCTGATCGGCGGCCCCGACCTGTTCGTGTCCGAGGTCGATGAGTCCGACGGCTCCATCGCCCGCTACGTCCCGACCGTGGCTGTGGTCTCCAACATCTCGCTCGACCACAAGTCGATGGCGGAGCTGCGCGACCTGTTCGGGGGTTTCGCCGGCCGGGCCCGCACCGCCGTGCTCAACCTCGACAATGACGAGACCGCTGCCCTCGCCGCAGGGTCCGATGGCGGCAGGGCCGTGACCTTCTCGATCGGCAATGAAGCCGCCGACCTGTCGGTCCACGATCTGCGACCGCTGCCCGCCGGGATGAAGTTCGACCTGGTGGAACGCTCCGGCGGCGACAGCATGCCGGTCACCCTGAACGTTCCCGGCGCCCACAATGTCGCCAACGCCCTGGCGGCGCTGGGGGCCGTGCGGGCCCTCGGCGTGCCGTTGGCCGAAGCCGTCGCAGCCCTTGAGACCTTTGCCGGGATCCGGCGCCGCATGGAGGTGGTCGGCCGCGCCGCCGGGATCACCATCCTCGACGACTTCGCCCATAACCCCGACAAGATCGCCGCCACCCTCGACGCCCTGCACGCCTTCCCCGGGCGTCTGCTGATCCTGTTCCAGCCGCATGGTTTCGGCCCGCTGAAACTGATGCAGCGGGAGTTCGTCCAGGTCTTCGCCGACCGCATGCAGGCCGACGACGTCCTGCTGATGCCCGAGCCGGTTTACTACGGCGGCACCACCGACCGCAGCGTCGGCAGCGAGGACATCGCCGCCGGGATCCGCGCCGCCGGAGCCAATGCCGAGGCCCTGCCGACCCGGGACGCCTGCGGCGACCGGCTTGTGGCGCTGGCTCGGCCGGGCGACCGCATCATCGTCATGGGGGCCCGCGACGACACCCTGTCGACCTTCGCGGCCGGTCTTCTGACGCGACTGCGAGCGTGAATCGGTGTTGATCCAGCTTCCCCCCGCCCCGCTGCCCGAGATCATCGTCACCGCCGCCCGCCTGCCACCGGCGGCCGGCGAGGCGGCCTTCTCGGTTGTGCGGCTGGACGACGAGACGCTCGGCCGCGCCCTGCGGCTCGACGAGGCCCTGGCCACGGTCCCGGCGGTCTCCCTCTTTCGGCGCACCTCCAGCCTGTCGGCCAGTCCGACGACCCAAGGCATTTCGCTGCGCGCCATCGCCCCGTCCGGGGCCGGGCGCACCCTGGTCACGCTTGACGGCGTGCCGCTGAACGACCCGTTCGGCGGCTGGGTCATCTGGTCGCGGGTCGCACCGGAGAGCCTGTCGGGCCTCGACGTCGTGCGCGGGGCCGGGGCGGGTCCGTATGGAGCCGGGGCCCTGACGGGCGTCATCGGCCTGCGCGAACGCGACGGTGCCGGCGGCGTGCTGGACGCCGGCCTGTCGAGCCGGGGCGGTCGCCGCCTCGCCGGATCGACGACGGTTTACCTCGGCCCGGTCCGTCTGGTCGCCTCGGGCCTGTATGACACCAGCGACGGCTATGTGCCGGTCCGGGGCGATCAGGCCGGAGCCGCCGACACGCCGCTGGATCTCGACGCCCGCAGCGCCGCCCTGCGGGCCGATGTACCGCTGGGGCAGGCCGCTCTCTCGCTGCGCGCCTCGACCTGGGAAGAGGATCGCGGGTCCGGCCTGGCCGGGGCGCGGGCCAATGCCTCCGGCTCCAGCCTCAGCGCCACCCTCGCCCGGCAGCCCGCCGCCGACCGGCCCGGCTGGCGACTGCAGGCGTGGCAGACCCGCAGCGACCTGACCAACGGCTCGGTCGCCGTCGCCGCCGATCGCAGCGCGACCACGGCCGCCAATGACCAGTTCCACACCCCGGCGACGGGCCAGGGCCTCAATGCCGCCCTGCGCCGCAGCGCCGTGGCGATCGCCGGCGGGCGGCTGGAGTGGGAGCTGGGGCTGGATGCCCGCAGCGCCGAGGGTGAGACCAACGAACGGTCAGGCAATTTCGGATCCGGCTTCACCCGCAGTCGCCGCGCCGGAGGTGAGACCCGCGTGGCCGGGGCCTATGGCGAGGGGGCCTGGCGCGGCGGTGACTGGCTGCTGGCCGGGGGGCTCAGGCTCGATCACTGGACCAGCGAGAACGGGCACCGTCTGGAACGCAGCCTGACCACCGGCCTGACCACCCTCGACGAGACCGACCCCGACCGCTCGGGCACCGTGACCAGCGCCCGCGTGGCCGCCCGCCGCGACCTGGGCCGGGACCTTGCCGTCCGGGCGGCGGCCTATTCCAGCTTCCGGCCGGCGACGCTGAACGAACTCTATCGTCCGTTCCGCGTCGGCAATGACCTGACCGAGGCCAATGCCGCCCTGGTCCCCGAACGACTGACCGGCATTGAGGCGGGTCTGTCGCACACGACCGGGGACGGCGGCTGGACCGTCACCCTGTTCCGCAATGTGATCGAGGACGCCGTCGTCAATGTCACCATCGGGGCCGGGCCGGGCAGCTTCCCGCGCGCCGGGTTTGTGCCGTCCGGCGGAGTCCTGCGTCAACGGCAAAACGCGGCAACCGTGACTGCGACCGGGCTGGAGCTGACCGGCGACCGGCGGCTGTCGAACCGGCTGCGTCTGCGGGCAGCCCTGTCGGTCACCGATGCCCGTCTCGACGGCGGAAGTCAGGCTCCGCAACTGACCGGCCTGCGCCCGGCCCAGGCCGCGATCTGGAGTGCGACCGCCGGGCTGGACTGGCAGGCCTCGTCGCGGCTGACCCTGGCGGGCACCGTCCAGTTTGAAAGCCGTCGCTTCGACGACGACCTCAACAGCCGCACCCTGGCTCCGGCGACGACGCTGGGCCTGCGCGCCGGCTGGGTCCTGGCCCCGGGAACCACCCTGTGGCTGGCCGCCGACAACCTGTTCGATGCCGATGTCGAGGTGTCACAGACGGCGACCGGCGTCACCGGTCTGGGCCCGCCGCGCAGCCTGGGCCTGGGCCTGCGGCTGACCCGGTAGGCCGGACCGGCTAGGCCGCCACAGCCTTCATCGACACCGCCGGATCGGCCAGCTTGGCCGCATCGACCGGCGTGGCCCGGCCGATCAACTGACGGCCGCCCATGAACTCGGCCGGGGCGTTGACCGCCTCGACACAGACGATCCGGTCGCCGTTCAGATGGAACACCGCGAACCGCCCCTCGGCCAGATCGCCACGCACCCGCTGCCGATCGGCATCGTTCGGCAGGCCCGCGATCTGCAGCTTGGCCTCATACTGATCCGACCAGAACCACGGCACCTCGGGCGCAGGGGCCGGGCGACCGGTCAACGCCGCCGCCGCCTGTTTGGCCTGCTCGAGGGCGTTGGGCACACTTTCCAGTCGCTGCATCCGGCCGCCATGGACCGGCAGGGGGCGACAGGTCATGTCGCCGAGGGCATAGATCGACGGATCCGAGGTTCGCGCCGACTCATCGACCACCACCCCGTTGTCACAGTCCAGGCCCGCCGCACGCGCCAGCCCGTCGCAGGCCAGTCCACCGACCCCGACCAGCACGACATCGGCCGCCACCTGCGAACCGTCGGCCAGCCGTACGCCGCCGTCCTCGAAGGCCGTGACCTCGACCCCGGTGCGGATGTCGACGCCCTGGGCCCGGTGCAGGTCGGTGAAAAAGGTCGACAGGGTCTCGGACGCCACCCGGGCCAGCACCCGGTCCATCCGCTCCAGCACCACGACCTCGGCCCCCAGGGCCCGGGCCGAGGCCGCCGCCTCCAGCCCGACATAGCCGCCGCCGACGACCGCCAGTCGCGCGCCCGGCCGCAGGGCGGCCTTCAGCCGCTCCGCATCCTCAAGCGTTCGCAATTCCAGCAGGTCGGGCCGATCCGCCCCGGGGATGGCCAGCTTCCGCGCGGTCGAGCCGGTCGCCAGGATCAGGGTATCATAGGTCTCCACCGTCCCGTCCGCGAACCGCACGCTCTTGCCCGCCGCGTCAATCGCCGCGGCGGTCACGCCGGTCCTCAGATCGATGTTCTGCTCGGCGTAGAAGCTTTCCGGCCGCAACAGCAGCGCCTCAAGATCCGCCTCGCCCTTCAGCCAGGCCTTGGACAGGGGCGGTCGCTGATACGGGGCCGCCGCTTCCGCGCCCGCCAGCACGATCGGGCCCTCATGACCGTACTGGCGCAGCAGGGCCGCCGCCGTGCCGCCCGCGTGTCCGGCACCGATGATCAGAATCTTCAATTCATTCCTCGAGTCTCGCCCTCTGGCCCGGGCTGGCCGCCGACAGTGGCAGGGTTTTGCGATTCCGGGGTGCCAACCCGGCCAGCGTATCCACTGACCATTCCCGCTTTGCGCCATTATAGGGCCGGTGGAACCCATGCTGGAAGTTCGCGCGAATAATTTCACAACCCCGCTGCTTCAAAGCCCTTCAGGTCCGGCGCCCACAAATCTCTGACGTCTGATTTGCGCCCCCTTGACTGTGCCAGCGTTACAGCATAGTGGAACAAGCCATGAGCGACACCCCCTCACCCAAGGCCCCGCGCAAGGCCGCCGACGACCGCAACGCCCTCTACGATGCCCTGCTGTCGCTGCGGTCGCGCGCGGAGGTCGACGCCTTCCTGGCCGACCTGTGCACCCCGGCGGAACTGCGGGCCTTTGCCGAGCGCTGGGCCGTGGCCCGTCTGCTGGACGGGGGTGACAAGTCCTATCGCGAGATCGCCGCCGAGGCCGAGGCCAGCCCGACCACCGTCGTGCGGGTGGCCCGGTCCCTGAAAGACATGCCGCACCAGGGCTATCGCCTGGTGCTGGATCGCCTGAAAACGAAAGCCTGAGTCTCCGATCATGAGTACCGTCCAGGGGCGACTTCGCATCGCCGTGCAGAAATCCGGCCGCCTGGCCGACCGCAGTCTCGATCTCGTCCGCGACGCGGGTCTGCGCGTGATCAAGGGCAACAATGACCTGCTGTATCGGGTCGAGAACTACCCCATCGACCTGCTGCGGGTGCGCGACGACGACATCCCGACCTTCGTCGCCGACGGCGTCTGCGATCTGGGCATCGTCGGCGAGAACGTGCTGGAGGAAGCCCGCAACGGCGGCCCCACCGCCGAGGTGATCATGCCGCTGGGTTTCGGGCGCTGCACGCTGAAACTGGCCGTGCCGCCGGGGCTGGACTACGCCGGCCCGGCCTCGCTGGAGGGGCTGCGCATCGCCACCTCCTATCCGCGGATCCTGCAACGCTATCTCGACGCACAGAAGGTCAAGGCCGACATCGTGGTCATGCGCGGCGCGGTCGAGGTCGCCCCCCGGCTGAAGCTGGCGGCGGCCATCTGCGACCTGGTTTCGACCGGAGCGACGCTGGAGGCCAACGGCCTGATGGCGCGCGAGACGGTGCTGGAAAGCGAGGCGGTGCTGATCCGCGCGCCCCAGCCGCCTGAACCCGGCCTGCAGCACCTGCTGGACAGTATCATCGAGCGGATGAGCGGCGTCGTGTCCTCGCAGGGGGCCAAATATGTGATGCTGAATGCGCCGCGCTCGGCGCTGGACGCCATCACCGCCATCCTGCCGGGCGCCGGGTCGCCGACCGTCATGCCGCTGTCGGGCCGTGACGACGCCGTCGCCGTCCACGCCGTCTGTCAGGAGGCCGTGTTCTGGGAGACGCTGGAGAAGCTGAAGGCCGCCGGGGCCTCGGCCATCCTGGTCCTGCCGATCGAGAAGATGATGTGATGCGACAGATCGACTGGTCTTCCCTCGACACCGATGGTCGCCGCGCCGCCCTGGCCCGGCCGCAACGCCGCACCGAGACGCGCGTCGCCGACGGCGTGCGCGCCATCTTCGACGACGTGCAGGCCCGCGGCGGGGCGGCCGTCACCGACTGGAGCCTGAAACTGGACGGGGCGGCCCCGCGCCGCATCGCCATCACCCGCGACAGCGTGGCCGCCGCCCGCGACCGGCTGTCGCCCGCCGACACCCGCGCCATCACCATGGCGGCCGCCAATATCCGCGTCTTTCACCAGCTGACGGTGCCGGTCGATTCGGCGATCATCGAGACCACGCCGGGCGTGCGCTCGCAGTTGGTGTGGCGGCCGATCGCCTCGGCCGGTCTTTACGTGCCCGGCGGGTCGGCCCCGTTGTTCTCGTCCCTGCTGATGCTGGCCATTCCGGCCACCGCAGCCGGGGTCGCGCGCCGCGTGGCCGTGACCCCGCCGACCAGGGACGGGGACGCCCATCCGGCCATGATCCTGGCCGCCGCCGAGGGCGGGCTGGACGACCTGTGGCTGATCGGCGGGGCCCAGGCCATCGCCGCCCTGACCTTCGGCGTCACCCTCGACGACGGCGAGATCGCGCCCTGTGACAAGCTGTTCGGCCCCGGCAATGCCTGGGTGGCCGAGGCCAAGCGCCAGGCCGCCGCCCGGCCCGGCGGCCCCGCCGTCGACATGCCGGCCGGTCCGTCCGAACTGCTGGTCATCGCCGACCTGGCCGCCGATCCGGTCATCGTCGCCGCTGATCTGCTGAGCCAGGCCGAACACGACGCCGACGCCCAGGTGCTGCTGGTCTCCGACAGCAAGGCCGCCATCGCCGCCATCCTCGAGGCGGTCGAGGCCCAGCTGCCGTCCCTGCCGCGCGCCGACATCGCCCGCGCCGCCCTGTCGGAAGCGCGCGCCATCAAGGTGCGTGACCTGGCCGAGGCCTGTGCCGTGTCCAACCTGTACGGCCCCGAACATCTGTCGCTGCAGACCGAAAGCCCCGAGGCTCTGGTGGCGCAAATTTCCGCCGCCGGAGCCGTGTTTGTCGGCAACTGCGCCGCCGAAACCCTGGGCGACTATGCCGCCGGACCCAGCCATGTCCTGCCGACCGACGGCGGGGCCCGGACCCTGGGCGGCATCACCACGGGCAGCTTCATGACCACCATGTCGGTGCAGCGCGTCACCGTCGCCGGGGCCGCGGCCCTGGCCCCGGTCGCGGCCCGGCTGGCGCGGCTGGAGGGTCTGGAGGCCCACGCCCGGGCCGCCGACCTGAGGTGCGCGTCATGATCAACCTGCCCGCCCCGTTCGCGCCGCTGGTTGCCGACGGCAACGGTCTGGACCGCTATCCGGCCGAGCCGGCCGTGCTGGCCGCCCGGATGGCGCAGATCTATGCCGTGCCGGTGAATCAGGTGCTGCCCGTGCGCGGCCTGTCGCACGGGCTGGAGCTGGTGTGGCGGCTGGCGGCCCGCGAGGGTCTGACCGTCACCGCGCCGGAGGCCCAGCCCTATGCCGGACTGGCCGCCATCTACGCCCGATCCGGTGAGGACCGTGAGACCGGAGCCGTCGTCATCCGCGCCCTCGGCGCGCCCGAGGCGGTGGCCGAGATGGCCGGACGCGTCGCCCCGGCCCTGCTGGTGGTCGATGAGGGTCTGATCGAATTCTCGGACGCCCCCTCGGCAAGCGCGGTCATCGCCGACCACGCGAATCTGGTCGTGCTGCGCAGCCTGTCGCTGGCCTATGGCCTGGCCGGGGCGCGGATCGGCGCGGCCCTCGGCCAGCCGGCCACACTGACCCGGCTGGCGGCGATGCTGGAACCGTATGCCCTGCCCGAGCCCTCGATTCGGCTGGCGCTGCAGGCACTGGATCCGTCGCGCATGGTCGAGACCGGCCAACGGATTGCCACCGTGCGTGCCGAGCGCAAGCGCATCGCCGCCGCCCTCGGCCGGGTGATGACGATCGAGGCGGGGGTCGGGCCGGTGGTTATGGCCCGTCCGGTCGACGTCACCGCCACCCTCTCCGCCCTGGAGAAGTTCGGCGTCGCTGTCGACGTGGCCGGCGATCGCCTGCGGCTGCCGCTGTCGATCCGGCCCGAGGACAATGACCGGCTGCTGACCGCCCTGGGCGTCGGTCCGGCTCCGGTCCGGGCGGCCCGCACGGGTCAGGCCGTGCGCGATACGAAAGAGACCCGCATCGTCTGTACGGTCGATCTCGACACCCCCGGCCCGGTCGCCATCTCGACCGGCGTCGGCTTTTTCGATCACATGCTGGAGCAGGTCGCGGCGCACGGCGGCTTCTCGATCCGGCTGGCGTGCGAGGGTGACCTGCACACCGACCCGCACCACACCATTGAGGACAGCGCCATCGCCCTGGGTCAGGCGCTGAAACAGGCCCTGGGCGAGCGGCGTGGCATCGCCCGCTACGGCTTCGTCCTGCCGATGGACGAGGCCAATGCCGCGGTGTCGATCGACCTGTCGGGCCGGCCCTATCCGGTGTTCGAGGGCACCTTCCGCACCCCGTTCATCGGCGACTACCGCACCGACCTGACCGCCCATGTGTTCCGCTCTCTGGCCGAGGCCATGGGCGCGGCCATCCATGTCACGGTCACCGGCGACGACGACCACCACAAGACCGAGGCCGTCTACAAGGCGTTCGGCCGGGCCCTGCGCCAGGCCATCCGCGTCGAGGGCGATGTCATCCCCTCGACCAAGGGGGTGTTGTGAGCACGGTCACCGTCGTCGGCTACGGGGCCGGCAATACCGCCTCGGTGCAGTTCGCGCTGGAGCGGCTGGGCGCCTCGGTGGTGATCACCGATGATGCGGACCGGATCGCCGCCGCCGAGCGGCTGATCCTGCCCGGCGTCGGGGCGGCCGCCTATGCGATGCAGCGGCTGGACGAGCTTGGACTCGTCGCGCCGATCCGCGCGTTCCGTCGCCCCCTGCTGGGCGTCTGTCTGGGACAGCAACTGCTGTTCGAGCGCAGCGACGAGGGCGGCGGGGTCGACCTGCTCGGTCTGATCCCCGGCACGGTGCGCAAGCTGGAGGGCGGCCCCGACCGGCCCGTGCCGCACATGGGCTGGACCCGGCTGGAGGGTGTGCAGACAGACCCCTTGCTGACCGGGGTCCGCGAGGGCGACTATGCCTATTTCGTGCACGGTTTCGTCTGCCCCGCCGGCGACGCCACCCTGGCCACCGCCACCTACGGCACCGTCGTCCCCGCCGTGGTCCGCAAGGCCAACCGCTGGGGCTGTCAGTTTCATCCGGAACGCTCGGCCGCCACCGGCGCGCGCATTCTGCAGAATTTCCTGGGTCTGCCGCTATGATTGTCTATCCCGCCATCGACCTGAAAGCCGGCGTCTGCGTGCGGCTGATGCACGGCCGTTTCGACCAGGTCACCCGCTACGACGAAAATCCCGCCGTCCGGCTGGCCGGCTTCGCCCTGTCGGGCGCAACCTGGGCCCATATCGTCGATCTCGACGGGGCCGAGGCCGGGCGCGCCATGCAGCATGGCCTGATCCGCGAGCTGGCGGGCAGCGTCGACATCCGCATCCAGTCGGGCGGCGGGGTCCGCTCTGACGATGATATCCGCGCCCTGCTGGCGGCCGGGGTCGACCGCGTCGTGGTCGGCTCGCTGGCGATCACCCGGCCCGAGGCGGTGGCCGGCTGGCTGGAACAGTTCGGGGCCGAGCGCCTCACCCTGGCCCTCGACGTCAAGGCGGACGGCGAGCGTTGGGTGCCGGCCCTCAAGGGCTGGACCGAGGCCGCCGCAATCGACCTCTGGGCCGCGCTGGATCGCTATCCGCCCGGCACCCTGAGCCACGTCCTGATCACCGACGTCGGCCGTGACGGGGCCCTGACCGGGCCCAATCTCGAGCTTCTGGCCGAGGTTCGGGCCCGGCGTCCCGACCTGCGGATCCAGGCCTCGGGCGGCGTCGGCACCCTCACCGACCTGGCTGCGGCCAAAGCCATAGGCTGTGACGGGATCATCGTCGGCCGGGCGCTCTACGAAGCGCGGTTCACCGTCGCCGAAGCCCTGGCGAGCGTGGCGTGACCGCCCGCCGCATCATCCCCTGTCTCGACGTCAGGGACGGCCGGGTGGTCAAGGGGGTGCGCTTCGAGAACCATGTCGACATGGGTGACGCCGGCGAGCTGGCAGCGCGCTATCGCGATGAAGGGGCCGACGAACTGGTCTTCTACGACATCACCGCCTCGCCCGAGGGCCGGACGCTGGACTATGGCTGGGTGCGCGACATCGCCCGGCTGCTGGACATTCCGTTCTGTGTCGCCGGCGGCATCCGCACGGTCGACCAGGCGGCGCGCTGTCTCGACAACGGGGCCGACAAGGTCTCGATCAACTCGCCGGCGCTGGAACGGCCGGACCTGATCGGCGAGCTGGCCGCGCGTCTGGGCAGCCAGTGTGTCGTCATCGGCGTCGACAGCCGACTCGAGGACGGCGACTGGGTCGTGCACAAATACACCGGCGATCCCGACGCGCGTCGCGCCGCCGGGCGACGGACGATGGACTGGATCGTCGAAGTCCAAACGCTCGGGGCCGGCGAGATCGTGCTGAACTGCATCGATCAGGACGGCATCCGCTCAGGCTATGACATCGACCAGCTGAAGGCGGCGCGCGAGCGGCTGACCATCCCGCTGATCGCCTCGGGCGGGGCCGGGTCAGCGCAGCATTTCCTCGACGTGTTCCGCGATGCCGATGTGTCCGGGGCCCTGGCGGCCAGCGTGTTCCACACCGGGGCCCTGACCATTCCCCACCTGAAGGCCTTCCTTTCGGATTCCGGCCAGGAGGTGCGCCTGTGACCCTCGATCCCGACACCCTGGATTTCGCCAAGGGCGACGGCCTGATCCCGGTCGTGGTGCAGGACGCCGGCACCCTGCAGGTGCTGACCCTGGCCTATATGGACCGCGCCGCCCTCGACGAGACGATCGCGTCCGGCGAGGCCACCTTCTTTTCGCGCTCGCGGGGCGGGCGCTGGCGCAAGGGCGAGACCTCGGGTGACCGGCTGTCCGTCGTCGCGATCACGCCGGACTGCGATGCAGATGCGCTGGTCCTCAAGGTCCGGCCGGTCGGCAACGCCTGTCACCTCAACCGCATCAGCTGTTTCGGGGCCGAGGATGCGCCGGGTCTGGGCCGGATCGCCCGGCTGGAGCAGACCATCGCCGAGCGGGCCGCCGCCGACCCGGCCACCAGCTGGACCGCCCGCCTGCTGGCCGAAGGACCCAAACGGGTCGCCCAGAAGGTCGGCGAGGAAGGAGTCGAGACGGCCTTGGCCGGCGCGGCCGGACCCGATCAAGAGGTGTGTTCAGAAGCGGCCGACCTGCTCTATCATCTGCTGGTCCTGCTTCGGGCGCGTAACTTGGTGTTTCAGGACGTCCTCGACGTGTTGGCGCAGAGGGCCGCAGCAGCCAAACACTGACCCAGAAGCGAATCTGACGGGAAGCGACACACGCGATGGCGGCACTGGTTCTCTTCGGCGGCGGCGGCGACCTGGCCATGCGGATGCTGCTGCCCTCGCTGTATTTCCTCGAGCGGGACAGCCTGTTGCCCGACGGACTGAAGATCATCGCGGCCGCCCGCAGCGAGGAGACGGTGCCGGAATTTGTCGCCCGCACCCGTGAGGCGGTCGAGACCCGGGCCCGGGCGGACGGCGGCTGGGATCCGGCCAGCTGGGATCGCCTGGCCGCCCGGCTCGACTATCTGGCGGTCGACGCGACCGACGCCGACAGCCTCCAGGCGGTGAAGGACCGGCTCGACGGCGACGACGACCTGACCGCCTTTCTCGCCGTCTCCCCCTCGTTGTTCGGCCATATCGTCGACGCCATGGCCGCCGCCGGACTGGCCGGTCCGCGCTCACGCATCGTCATCGAAAAGCCGGTCGGTCGCGACCTCGACTCCTTCCTCGAGATCGACGAGGCCGTACGCCGCGCCTTCCCCGAGGAGCGCGTCTTCCGCATCGACCACTATCTCGGCAAGGAAACAGTCCAGAACCTGATCGCCCTGCGCTTCGGCAACACCATCTTCGAACCGCTGTGGAACAACCTGACCATCGATCACGTCCAGATCACCATCGGCGAATCCTTCGGAGTCGGGGATCGCTGGCCCTATTACGACGAGTACGGCGCGCTGCGGGACATGGTGCAGAACCACATGCTGCAGCTTCTCTGTCTGGTCGCCATGGAGCCGCCGTCCGACCTCGACCCGGATTCGGTGCGCAACGAGAAGGTCAAGGTGCTGCGCTCGCTGCGCCCGATCACGCCCGAGGCGGCCGAAAAGGTCACGGTACGCGGCCAGTATATCGCCGGCACCGTCGAAGGGGCCCCGGCCGCCAGCTACAGCGAGGAGCGCGGCCAGCCCTCGGACACCGAGACCTTCGTCGCCATCCGCGCCAATATCGACAACTGGCGCTGGGCGGGGGTGCCCTTCTTCATGCGCACGGGCAAACGCCTGAAGGAGAAGCGCACCGAGATCGTCATCCAGTTCAAGGCCGTGCCCCATTCGATTTTCGGCCGCGACGACAACAGCGGGGACATCAGCGACAACCGGCTGGTGATCGAACTCCAGCCGGACGAGGACATCTCCCTGACGGTGATGAACAAGCGTCCCGGCCTTGACCTGCGGATGCAACTCCAGCCGATCCGTATGTCCCTGTCGTGGGGTATGAACGGCAAGGGCGAGGCCGCGCCGCGCCGCCGCATCGCCTATGAACGGCTGTTGCTCGACGCAATGGCCGGAGACTCCACCCTGTTCGTACGCCGTGACGAGGCGGAAAAGGCGTGGGAATGGGTCGACGACGTGTCCCGCGCCTGGGCGGAGTCCGCCGTGCGGCTGGAACCCTATGCCGCCGGCACCTGGGGGCCGGTCTCGGCCCGCAAGCTGCTGACCGACACCGATCGGGCCTGGAACAAGAACGATGTCTGACGACCGCCTGCCCTCTGCCAGATCTGGACGACGCCTGTGATCCCGACCATCGAGACCTTCGCGGATGCCAAGTCCTGGGCCAGGGCCTGCGCCACCCGGCTGACCGACGGGCTCTCGGCCTCGGTCAAGGCGCGGGGTCGGGCCGTGTTCGCCGGGGCCGGGGGATCGACACCCAGGCCGATCTACCGGGCCATGTCCGAGGCCGCCCTGGACTGGTCCAGGATCGCCGTCACCCTGGTCGACGAGCGCTACGTGCCCGAGTCCTCACCCGACTCGAATGCGCGTCTGCTGAAGCGCACCCTGCTGACCGGCCCGGCCGCGGCGGCCCGGTTCGTACCCCTGTTTCACCCGTCGATCACCGTCGACCGCTCGGCCCTGATCGCCGCCCGGGCCCTGGGAGCCGAGATCGGGGGTATCGATGTGGTGCTGCTGGGCATGGGCGAGGACGGGCACATCTGTTCGATGTTCCCCGGCAGCCCGACCCTGGAAAGCCTGCTCAGCCCGCATCTTCAGCCGACCGTTCTGGGCGTGCCTGCCGGTCGTGACGGGGCGGCCCCGTCGATGGAACGCCTGTCGATCAACCTGCCTTATCTGGTCAGGGCCGAACGGGTCATCCTGGCCCTGACCGGCGACGCCAAGCGGACGGTATTCGCGAGCGAGGCCGCCGGTGACCCGGTCACCCGGCCGATCGCTGCCCTGATTGAAGCCGGGGTCCCGCTTCAGGTCCTGTGGACGGAGACTGCCTGATGGCCGCTGCCAAACCCAAGATTCATCCGGTCGTCGCCGGGGTCACCGCCCGCATCGTCGACCGCAGCCGCGCCACCCGCGCCGACTATCTGCGTCGCATGGACGCCGCCGGCAGCGCCGAAGTGGGCCGGGCCAAGCTCAGCTGCGCCAACTGGGCCCACGCCTTCGCCGGTGCCCCGATCAAGGACAAGCTGACCGCGATGTCGGGGACCCAGCCCAACCTCGGGGTGGTGACCGCCTACAATGACATGCTCTCGGCCCACCAGCCGTTCGAACGCTTCCCGGAGGTGATCCGCGACGCGGTGCGCGAGGTCGGTGCCACCGCCCAGGTCGCCGGGGGGACGCCCGCCATGTGCGACGGCGTCACCCAGGGCCGGCCCGGCATGGAGCTGTCGCTGTTCAGTCGCGACGTGATCGCGATGTCGACCGGCATCGGCCTGACCCATGACGCCTTCGACGCGGTGATGTGCCTGGGCGTGTGTGACAAGATCGTGCCCGGCCTGTTCATGGGGGCCCTGGCCTTCGGCCACCTGCCGGTGATCTTCGCCCCCGCCGGGCCGATGCCCTCGGGCATCCCAAACGCCGAGAAGGCCCTGGTCCGCGCCGAATACGCCCAGGGCAAGGTCGATCGCGCGACCCTGCTGGAAACCGAGATCGCGTCCTATCATTCACCCGGGACCTGCACCTTCTACGGCACCGCCAACTCCAACCAGATGATGATGGAGGTGATGGGGCTGCACCTGCCCTCGACCGCCTTCGTCCATCCCGAAACCGGGCTGCGCGACGCCCTGACGGCGGCGGCGGCCCAGCGGGCGGTCGAATTGGCCCGCACCGGCAAGGGCCGGATGGCCGACGTCATCAACGAGAAGGCCATCGTCAACGGTATCGTCGCCCTGCTGGCCACCGGCGGCTCGACCAACCACGCCATCCATCTGGTGGCCATGGCCCGGGCGGCCGGGGTCATCATCGACTGGACGGACATGGACCAGCTGTCCTCGGTCACCCCGCTGCTGACGCGGATCTATCCGAACGGCACCGCGGACGTGAACGCCTTCCAGGCTGCCGGTGGCGTCGCCTTCGTCGTCCGTGAGCTGGCCCGTTCCGGTCATATCCATTCCGACGTGACCACCGTGATGGGCAAGGGCATCGCCGCCTATTTCCAGGAGCCCCTGCTGATCGACGGCAAGCTGGTCTGGCGCGACGGCCTGACCGAGAGCCTCGACACCACCATCCTGCGCCCCGCCTCGGACCCGTTCGACCACGAGGGCGGACTGCGCCTGCTCCAGGGCAATCTGGGCCGGGCCGTGATCAAGGTCTCGGCGGTCAAGCCCGAGCACCGCATCGTCGAGGCTCCCGCCCGGGTGTTCGACAGCCAGGAAGGGTTCCTGGCCGCCTTCAAGGCCGGCGAGCTGGACCATGACGGCATCGCCGTGGTGCGCTTCCAGGGACCGCGGGCCAACGGCATGCCCGAACTGCACAGTCTGTCGCCGGGCCTGGGTGTGCTCCAGGATCGCGGTTTCAGGGTCGCCCTGGTCACCGACGGCCGCATGTCGGGCGCTTCGGGCAAGACCCCGGCCGCGATCCACGTCACCCCGGAAGCCCTCGACGGCGGACCGCTGGCCTATGTCCGCGACGGTGACGTGATCCGCGTCGATGCCGAGACCGGCGAACTGCATATCCGCATCGAAATGCATGAGCTGATGGCGCGCAAACGGGCCCGGCCGACCGAGTCCCAGGACTGGGGCTATGGCCGCGAGCTGTTCGGAGCTTTCCGCGCCGGGGTCAGCCCGGCCGAACAAGGAGCCTCGGTCTGTTTCAGCGGTCTGCACGGGGGCGGCAAGCCCGAAATCCGGGACGTCTCCGACCCCAACTGGGTCAATGCCGCAGTCGACGCATGACCGCCCCCACCCTGCTGGTCGGTGACGTCGGCGGCACCAATGCCCGCTTCGCCACGGTCCACCTGGTCGACGGCACGCCCGTGCTGGACCGGATCGAGAGCTTTCCGGCCAAACGCTTTCCGACCCTCCTCGCCGGGGTGGCCGCCTTCATCGACGGCTGCAAGGACCGGCCGTCGGGCGGTGTCATCGCCGTGGCGGGGCCCGTCACCGACGGTCAGATCGACCTGACCAATTCCCCATGGCGGGTCTCGGAACCGGAACTCGCCACCCTTGGCCTCGACCCGGTCCGGCTGATCAATGATTTCGAGGCCCAGGCCTGGGGCGCGTCGATCATGCCGCCGGATCAGCTGGCGTCACTGGGCGGCCCCAGGGCGGGCGCGGCGAACGCCACCCTGGCGGTGATCGGTCCCGGCACCGGCTTCGGCGTTTCGGCCCTGATCCACGACGGCGACGGCCGGCAGATCGCCATGCCCAGCGAGGGCGGCCATGTCAGTTTTGCTCCCAACGATCCGGTCGAGGATGCGGTGCTGCGCATTCTGCGTCGGCGCTATGGCCGGGTGTCGATCGAGCGCCTGCTCTCCGGCCCCGGCCTGCTCAACCTGCATCAGGCCCTGGCCGAGATCGACGGTCGCGAAAGCGGGATCGAGGATCCGGCGGCCATCACCCGGGCGGCGCTCGCCGACCCCCGGAGCGCCTGCGGCGCGACCCTCGCCCGCTTCTGCGCCCTTCTGGGCGGCGTGGCCGGCGACATCGCGCTGACCACCGGGGCACGCGGCGGCGTCTATATCGCCGGGGGCATCGCCCCGCGCATCCTGGACTTCCTGAAAGCCAGTCCGTTCCGCGAACGGTTCGAGCGCAAGGGTCGGTTCCAGGACTATATGGCCGCCATACCGACCCATGTGATCCTGCACAAACACGCCGCCCTGCTGGGCGCGGGCCGGGTGGCCTTCGAGGATTTCCGTCAGGGCCCGCGAATTTTTATCACGGAGGCGTGAACCGAATTCGGAAGGCCGCGTTATCGGGGTTCCACTCAGGAAGGAAGCCCTACCATGCGTAAACTGATCATCGCCGCCGCCGCCACCTTTGCCTTTGCCGGACTCGCCGCCTGTGGTGAAAGCGCCGCCGACAAGCAGGCCGAGGCCCAGGCCGACGCCCTGGAAGCCCAGGCCGCCGCGACCTCGAATGAAGCCGAGGAAACCGCCCTCAACGCCGAGGCCGACCGCATCGAACAGCAGGCCGGCAACGCCGACGGTGGCATGACCACCGAAAACACGCCGAACACCTCGCCGTCGATCCCGGCCCAGTAAACCGGCCAGGCCGGGGCCTCATGACCCCCGGCTACCTTCAGAACGGTCAGCCCCCGTCGCAACCGCGGCGGGGGTTTTCCGTGCGGGCCCGGGCTCTGGTCGTCAGGCCTTTCTGGGCGGCCAGGGAATGAAGGCGCTGGTGCGCGCGACATAGTCGGCATAGCCCGGCCGGGATTTCGAGATCGCCTTCTCGGTGATGCCGATGCCCGACCAGCGGGTCAGGGTGAAGGTCAGGAACAGCGGTCCGGCGATCGACCACAGGCCCACCGCCCCGCTCTCGGCGGCAATCAGCCACAGGCCCCACCAGACACAGGCGTCGCCGAAATAGTTGGGGTGACGGGTATAGCGCCACAGACCGGTGTCCAGCACCGTGCCCCGGGTCGCCGGATCCCTGCGGAAGGCGGACAGCTGGGCGTCGCCGACCGTCTCGATCACCAGTCCGGCCACAGCCAGAAGCGCGCCGATCACGGCAATCGCCCCGAGCGAAGGCGTCGCCGCCACCTGACCCAGCTGCACCGGCAGCGACGTCAGCCAGGCCAGAACCGCCTGCGGCAGAAACACGATCACCAGGGCCGTCTTGCCGAAGCTCCAGCCCTTGTCGGCCCGATCCTTGAGAATGGCGACATAGCGGGCGTCGGCCCCGTTCGCGCGCCAGCGACGAAACAGATGCCAGGCCAGGCGCGCGGCCCATAGGGTCACGATCCCCAGCAACAGCCATTTGCGTCCCGGATCGCCCTCGGTCCGTGGCCAGGTGACAAGGGCCAGGAACAGCATGGCCAGCGGCCAGACGCCGTCGATGAAACTGACGTCCCGCACCTTCAGGGCCACCAGCCACAGGGCGACCATCACCCCGACGATCAGGGCCAGGTTCACGGACAGCAGGACGGCGATCTCGGTCAGGGTCATGGTTCAGAAACGAGTCCCGACGGGGCCTGGATGCACTGGATCAGTCGATGCAAAGGGTCGCCTCGGCCCGACCGTTCTCGACCGTGGTGAAACAACCGAAGCGGTCACTGCTGACCTGACACTGGCCGACGGCTGGCGCACCCTCACGTGGGGCCGGGGCCGCGCCCGCGATGCGGCAGTCACCGAGGCAGTCATCCCCGTCGGTACAGCGCCGGCCGGCATCGGCATATTTGATCACGCATTGCAGGCTCTGCATCCGGCCGACCGGACGCAGTTCGCCGCCGCGGGCGGCGCAGGCGGCGGCGGTCGGAGTCTGGTCGACCACCACCGGACCGTCGGGCATCGGGACCACCGGCGCGCAGGCGGTCAGCAGCAGGGCGGCGGCGGCCGCCATCATCAGGCGCAGGCTCATGTCACGTTTCCCTTGTCGAAACCGGTCCAGACCTCGTCGTAGTCCAGCTGCATCAGCGGCGTGGTCTGGGCCCAGCGAGTGGTGCGGATCGGCAGCCGGGTCTCGAACATGAAGGCCAGGGTGTCGGTGATCTTGACCGGCTTGAGGTCCGCCTTGATCGCCTTGTCATAGCTGGCCTGGTCGGGGCCGTGGCCGCTCATGCAGTTGTGCAGGCTGGCCCCGCCGGGGGCGAAGCCGCCCGCCTTGGCGTCGTACTCGCCCGACACCAGTCCCATGAATTCGCTCATCACATTGCGATGGAACCACGGCGGCCGGAAGGTATGCTCGGCCACCATCCAGCGCGGCGGGAAGATCACGAAATCACAATTGGCCGTGCCCGGCGTGTCACTGGGCGAGGTCAGGACGGTGAAGATCGAGGGATCCGGATGGTCATAGCTGACCGTACCGATCGCGTTGAACCGGGACGTGTCGTATTTGTACGGGACCAGATTGCCGTGCCAGCCGACCACGTCCAGCGGGCTGTGGTCGAAGGTCGTGGTCCACAGTCGTCCGGCGTATTTCTGCACGCATTCGGTCGGGCGGTCGACGTCCTCGAAGGCCGCGACCGGGGTCAGGAAGTCGCGCGGGTTGGCCAGGCCGTTGGACCCGATCGGCCCCAGGTCGGGCAGGCGGAAGGCCGCGCCGTAATTCTCGCAGACATAGCCGCGGATCGGCCCGTCACACTCGACGCGGAACCGCACGCCGCGCGGAATGACCACGATCTCGCCCGGCCGCGCCGCGATCCGTCCCATCTCGGTGGCGAAGGTCTGGTCCCCCGCCTGCACCACGATCAGCAGCTCACCGTCGGCGTCGTAGAAGACCCGGTCGACCATCGAGCGGTTGGCCGCATACAGATGGATACCGATGCCGTTCAACGCCTCGGCGTCACCGGTGCCGCCATAGGTGATCAGCCCCTCGACCCAGTCGGTCGGGGTGTCCGGCATCGGCAGGGCGTCCCAGCGCATGCGATTGGGATTGGGCTCGGCCTCGGTGAAGGGCCCCGAGCGCAGCCGCCCCTGCGGGAAGGGGCTGTAGGCCGGGTGCTGGGCCGAAGGCCGCAGCCGGTACAGCCAGCTGCGCCGGTTCTCGGCGCGCGGGGCCGTGAAGGCCGTTCCGGACAGCTGTTCGGCATAGAGCCCCATCGGAGCCTTCTGCGGCGAATTCTGCCCCTCGGGCAGGGCCCCGGCCACAGCCTCGGTGGCGAAATGATTGCCGAAGCCGGACTGGTAGTGGGGCGCATTGGCGCGAGTCGTCATGGTGCGGATCTCCCTGCCGATGGTTTAGCGCCACCGTCAGGGCGCGTCACCCGTCCAGACCGCGGCAAAGGGGCGATTCAGTCCAGGGCGCAGACGTCGGGCAGGCCACGCAGGGCCCCGGCGTGGTCGAGGCCATAGCCGACCAGGAAACGGTCGGGGGCGTCCCAGCCGACGAAATCCGGCTCGGGCGCGCGCGGCAGGGGCCAGGGCTTGCGGGCGAAGACACAGGTGAGCACCTCGGCCGCCCCGGCCTCACGGGTGATGCGCACGGCCTCGGCCAGCGACAGGCCGGTGTCGAACACATCGTCGACGATCAACACACGACGGCCGACGATCGGCCGCTGATAGGGCGCATAGACGTCGATCCGGCCACGGCTGGTCTGCGAGTCGCCGTAGGAGGCCAGCCACAGGGCGTCGAAGCGGACATTGCGTCCGACCCGCGACAGGGCCCGGGTCAGGTCCGCGGCGAACCACAGCCCGCCGGTCAGCAGGACGGCGGCCACGGTCTCGTCGTCGATGACCGGCGCGATGCGCGCGGCCAGATCGGCGACGATGCGCTGGATCTCGGACTCGGGCAGCAGGACGGTCGGGGTGGCCGGCGCGGCCTGGGGGTCATCAGCCATGATGGGAGGCGGATACCGCTTCGTGCCCGGTCGTGTCGAGAGCCGGTGCAGGCAGGGGCACGGCATCGAGCGGATGCAGGTCGTCGGGGTCCGGCACCGGGGCCAGGGCCGGACGCAGGCCGCCCTCGTCCGCCGTGGGCAGGGGGCGCGGGACCGGATGGACCGGCGTGGCGTGGGGCGCGGCGGCACGGCGACGGACGGGATCGGGCGACTGGAAGACCACATCGACACCGGCGGCCTTGCTGCCCGGATCGGCGATCAGGACGGCAAACCCCTGGACCTTGCCCGGCAGCACCGGGGCGGCGTCGATCCGCACCACGGCATGGCCGATCTCTGCCCCGTGCCCATCCAGCAGGGCCAGCCGCACCGGCGGGGCGACGATCTCGGTCGCGCGAACGTTTCGCAAGGCCCCCGAGACCAGCACCCGGTCAGGCGCGCCGGGAGCGGCCCGGGCGGTGATGGCCTCGAACTCCAGACCGGTCGGGTTTACCGGTGACCCGACCGCGGCATAGGCGGCGGCGGCACGGGGATACAGTTCGACGACCTCGACCCGGAACAGCCAGCCGGCGGTCAGCAGGGAGACGAAGGCCGAGGCGATCCCGGCCCAGACCGCCCCATGGGCGGCGGCACGGCGCAGGCGACGCTGCTGCTCGGCCCGGGCCCGGAAGGCCTTGGGCAGTTCGGGGGCCGGGGTCTCGGCCAGGGTTTCGGTGCCGTCGTCCCGCTTGCCGAATCCGGCGGCGGATGACGGGCCCGGCGCAGGGTCCCCCGCTACGGTCGCGGCCTTTTCCGAATCCGCAATCAGGACCGCGGCGGCGTTCAGTTCGAGCGGTTCATCGGAACTGGCGTGCCAGACATGGCTGCAACTCTTGCAGCGCACACGGCGTCCGCCCGGACCGATCGCATCGTCCGGGGTGAAATAGCTGGTGGCGCAGGACGGGCAGGTCAGTATCATGTGGTCTGACTGCGAGGCGTTGAGCCCCCTCCCGTCGAGGCGACATTCCGCCCCGATTCCAATAAGTAACCTATGCCCGAATCGCCCCGCCGCACCGCCGAACCCGACTCCACCGCCGACACCGTCCGCCTTGAGGGCGTGGGGTTCGGCTATGCGGACGCGCCCGGCGTGCTTCGGAACATCGACCTCATTCTGCCGCGCGGCTCTTTCCACTTCCTTACCGGGCCGTCCGGTGCGGGAAAATCATCACTGCTCAAGCTCCTGACCCTGGTCGAGCGACCGACGACGGGGAAGCTGCGCCTGTTCGGTGACGACGTCACCTCCCTGCCGCGCCGGTCCATCCCGGCCGTGCGGCGACGCCTGGGCGTGGTCTTCCAGGACTTTCGTCTGCTGGATCACCTCAGCGCCTTTGACAATGTCGCCCTGCCGCTGCGGCTGGCCGGGCTGAAACGCGCCGACTACGCCGGCAATGTCACCGAAATGCTGGACTGGGTCGGTCTCGGCGACCGGATGGCCGAGGTCCCGCCCTCCCTGTCGGGGGGCGAAAAGCAGCGGCTGGCCATCGCCCGGGCCGTGATCAGTCGCCCCGACCTGATCCTGGCCGACGAGCCGACCGGCAGTATCGACGCGGACATGGGTGAGCGATTGCTGCGCCTGTTCCAGTCACTGAACCAGCTGGGCACCACGGTTCTGATCGCCAGTCACGACGAGGCCCTCGCGGCCCGGTCCGGGGCCCGCATCCTGCGCCTGGAAGGCGGCCGACTGGCCGGGAGCCGTCGATGATCGCCCGTCTGGCCCGGGGGCTGGGTCCCCGCCTGACCGGCCGGTCGCCCGGCCTGCTGCCGCGCGACAGCGCCGGTGAGCCGTGGCTGGCGGCGCTGATCGCCATCCTCTGTTTCCTCGCCTGTCTCGCCGCCGTCGGGGCCGCCTCGGCCGACCGGGCCGCCCACGGCTGGGCCGGCCAGCTGCGCGCCGAGGCCACGGTCCAGGTCCGGCCGCGCGTCGGCGAGACCGGGGCCGGGGCCGCCGCCCGCGCCGCCGAGACCCTGGCCGGGGTCGAGGGAGTGGCCGAGGCCGAGGCCATGGACCGCGCCACGGCCGAGGCCCTGCTGCGCCCCTGGATCGGCGACGCCGTCCTGCCCGACCTGCCCCTGCCCCATCTGGTCACCGTGCGGCTGGACCCGGTCACCCCCGCCAGCGCCGTCACCCTCAGCCGGGCTCTCGCCGAGGCCGGCCTGGACGCCAGTGTCGACGACCACAGCCTGTGGCGCGGCGAGGTCGAGCGCGCCGCCATGATCATCACCCTGCTGGCCGGGGCCGCCTTCCTGCTGACCGCGCTCGCGGCGGGCGCGGCCATCGCCTATGCCACCCGCGCCGCCATGGCGGCACAGCGCCCGGTGATCGAGACCCTGAGCCTGAACGGGGCCACAGACGGCACCATCGCCCGTCTGTACCAGGCCCGGTTCGGCCTGCTCGCCGCGGGGGCGGGGGCGGCCGGGGCCATCGCCGCCGCCCTGCTGGTCGCCGGCCTGCGAGGCCTCGGCGGCAGCGACGGCTTCAGCCCGGCCCTGCCCCTGGCCTGGAGCGACCTGTGGTTGCTCTCGCCATGCCCGCTTCTGGCGGCTACGGTAGCGGTGGTCGCGGCGCGCATTACAACGCTGGCGAGCCTGCAACGGCGGCGTTAGGAAGGGCTATGAAGTTTCTGACTCTCATCGCGATTCTGGCCCTGGTCTGGCTGGTCGGCCTGTTCGCCTTTGCGGACCGGGTCCGCAACCTGACCCCGGCTGACGATCCGGCCCGCGCCGACGCCATCGTGGCCCTGACCGGGCCGTCGGCCGAGCGGGTCAATGTCGCGGTACGGCTGCTGGAACAGGGCAAGGGCCGGCGTCTGCTGATCTCGGGCGTCAACCGCGAGGTCCGCCGCCAGGAATTGCGCGCCCTGACCCCCGGCTCCAACCGGCTGTTCAACTGCTGCGTCGACTTGGGATTCGAGGCCGAAGACACCTCCGGCAATGCCCGCGAGATCGCCGCCTGGGCGGAGACCAAGGGCTATGACAGCCTGATCGTGGTCACCTCCGACTACCATATGCCGCGCAGCCTGGTGGAGATCCGCTCCGCCGCGCCGGGCGTGACCCTGACCCCCTATGCGGTTTCGACCCCGTCGCTGGATGATACGCGCTGGTGGAAGGCGGCCGTGACCGCCCGACGGATGACGCTGGAATATATGAAGTATCTCGCCGCCCTGACGCGGGCCGGTGTGCACAAATTGACCGGTGACCGCGAGCCGGCCGAGGCTGACATCGCCGCCACCGAAGCCGCGCCCGCGTGACCAGCGTCCGCTCCCTGCTGTTTGTCGTCTGGCTGTACCTGTCGATGGCGCTGTTTGCCGTCGGCCTGTCGCCGGCCCTGCTGATGCCCTATCGCCAGGCCATGTGGGTGATCCGCAACTGGGCCCGGTTCTGCCTGTTCGGCCTGCGCTGGATCGCGGGGGTCAAGGTCGAATTCCGCGGCCTCGAATACCGCCCGACCGGGGCAGCCCTGATCGCCGGCAAGCACCAGAGCATGCTGGATGTGATCGCGCCGTTCGCCATCCTGCCGGACAACTGTTTCATCATGAAGCAGGAGCTGGCCCCCCTGCCCTTCTTCGGCTGGTTCGCGGTCAAGACGAAGATGATCGCGGTCGACCGCTCGGCCCACGCCAAGGCATTGAAGTCCATGGTGCGCCAGGCGCGCGACCGCTTCGCCGAGGGTCGGCAGATGCTGATCTTCCCCGAGGGGACGCGCGTACCGGTCGGGGCCGAGCCCGACTACAAGCCCGGCATCGCCGCCCTGTACCGCGACCTCGACTGCCCCTGCACCCCGATGGCCACCAACTCGGGCGTTCACTGGCCGGCGCATGGCTTTCGTCGCTATCCGGGCACCATCGTCTATGAGTTCCTGCCCCCCATCCCCGCGGGGCTGAAGCGGGATGTGTTCATGGCGCGGCTGGAGCGGGAGCTGGAGGCGGCGTCGGATGCCCTTCTGGTCAGAGACCCTACCGCAACGCCGCCCAGGCCAGCGCATGGACCCGGTCCCGTCCCAGCGCCGCAGCCATCGGCCGTTCGGTAAACAGGCCGGCAATCGCCGGATTGCGCACATCCAGCCCGCCGGTGAAGGCTCCGAAGGCAGGCAGCACCACCCGCACCCCGTCCGTGACGAAACAGGGTCGGCGCACGCCACGCCCATGGGCGGCGACCCGGGCCGCCGGGTGCAGGTGGCCGGCGACCTCGCCCGGCTGATCGCCCGGCTGCGGCTCGTGCACCAGCCGCAGCGCGCCCAGCGACAGGGCCTCGACCACCGTGCCGGTCAGGCCGGTCAGGTCCTCGCCGAGGGCCAGCCGGTCGTGATTGCCCTCCAGCCAGATCCAGTCGCGGGCGGCGGCCAGCCGGTCCAGACGGGACCGGTCGTCCGGGGCCATGCGACCGATGGCGCGGGTATCGTGGAAACTGTCACCCAGCAACACCACCCGTGCCGGGTCGAGGGCCGCGATCTCGACCTCCAGCCGCGTCAGGGTGGCGGCGCTGTCATAGGGCGGCAGCATCTGGCCGCCGGCGGCATAGGCCGAGCCCTTCTCCAGATGCAGATCGGCGGCGATCAGGGTGTTGTGGGCGATCACCCACAGCGCGCCCGACGTCCGCAGCACACAGGCTTCGCCCATAATACGCACGCGCAGGCCGCCGCACGGATGGCGGGCGGGTGACAGGGTCCGGCGCAGGGCCGCATTCATCGCCCTACCTCCCCGGCCGAGGAAGGCTCATCGGGGATTTGCGCCATCACCTCGGCGATCAGGGCTTCTTCGTCGAAGCCACAGGCGAGGTCCTCCAGGATCATCTCCGCCGCGCCGCCGCCGACCCGTTCGCGGCCGATCTGGACCAGCACCGGCACGCTGAACGGCGAGGGCCGATCCAGGGCCACGGCGCGGATATGGCCGCCGATCCGGGTCAGCAGCTGACCCAGCCGGGCCACATCGAGCAGGCCGGCCGCCGCATCGGCCCGGGCCGTGCGCAGCAGCAGGTGATCGGGCTGGTGGCGGCGCAACACATCGTGGATCAGGTCGGTCGAGAAGGTCACCTGCCGCCCGGTCTTCTCGGCCCCCGGCTGGCGGCGCTCGATCAGGCCGGCGATCAGGGCGCAGTCGCGGAAGCTGCGCTTCATCATGAAACTCTCCTCCAGCCAGGCCTCGAGGTCGTCGCCCAGCATGTCGGGCTGGAACAGGTCGTCGAAGTCGAGGCCGTCCAGCGGCCGGATGGCCCAGATGGCGAGCGAATAGTCGGTGCAGACAAAGCCCAGCGGCCCGACTCCGGCCCGGTCCAGCCGCCGCGTCAGCAGCATGGCCAGGGTGGTGTGGGCCAATCGCCCCTCGAACGGATAGCAGACCATGAAATACCGCGTGCCGCGCTGGAAGGTCTCGATCAGCAGGGAGTCCGCCGTCGGGATCAGCGAGCGCCGCTCCTGCAGCGCCAGCCATTCCTGCACATCGACGGGCAGCACGCGCCAGTGGTCGCGGTCCTGGATCATCGCCCGGACCCGCACCGCCAGCGACGTCGACAGCGGGAATTTCGAACCGCCGTAGGACGGGATTTTCGGGTCGCGATCGGTGGCCCGGGTGACCAGGGCGTCCAGCCCGGAAATGCCCTGGAAGGCCCAGACCTGGCCGGCGAAGACGAAGGTGTCGCCGGGGCTCATCCGTTCGAAATAATGCTCCTCGGCCTCGCCGATCTTGCGACCGCCGACGCGCGTGCGCCGGGCCCCGCCCCGGCCCGAGGCGACCCGCACGCTCAGGGTGGCGGCGGTGACGATGGTGCCGACATTCATCCGGTGACGCTGGGCGATCTGCGGCGTGCGCACCCGCCAGAAACCGTCGCGATCGCGCACGATGCGGGCGAATTTGTCATAGGTGCGCAGGGCGTAGCCGCCGGTGGCGACGAAATCGAGCACCTCCTCGAACGCCTCATAGGACAGGTCGCGATAGGGGCCGCAGCCGGTCACCTCGGCGTGCAGGGTCGCGACCGTGAACGACTCGGAACAGGCCACGCCCATCACATGCTGGGCCAGGGTGTCGAGGGTGCCGACATGGACCGGCTCCCAGTCGAAGGCGTTCTCGGCCACCGCCTCGCGCGCGGCCTGGCATTCCAGGGTCTCGAACCGGCTGGCCGGGACCATCAGGGCGCGGCTGGGTTCGTCCAGCCGGTGGTTGGCCCGGCCGATGCGCTGCACCAGCCGTGACGCCCCCTTGGGCGCGGCCAGCTGGATCACCAGATCGACGTCACCCCAGTCGATGCCGAGGTCCAGCGTCGAGGTGCAGACCACCGCCCGCAGCTCGCCCCGGGCCATCGCCGCCTCGACCTTGCGCCGCTGTTCCGCCGCCAGAGACCCGTGATGCAGGGCGATGGGCAGGCTCTGGTCATTGATGGCCCACAGCGACTGGAACACGAACTCCGCCTGCCAACGGGTGTTGACGAACACGAGGGTCAGGCGCGCGGCGGCGATGGCCTGATAGACCTCGGGCATGGCGTGCTGACCGGTATGGCCGGCCCAGGGCACGTGGCCTTCGGAGACCAGCACATCGATGACGGGCGGTGAGCCGGGGTCGCCGCGAACGACAACCACTCCCTTCCCCCCCTGCGGGGGAAGGTGGCTCGCGGAGCGAGACGGATGGGGGCTGGCGGCCCCACCCCGGGGGTCGGCAGGCGTGGCGTGGTCAGAGCCTCCATCCGAGCCGCTGCGCGGCCCATCTTCCCCCGAAATGGGGGAAGGAAAAGAGGGAGCCAGCCACCCCGCGATCATCGCCGGATCGTCCACGGTCGCCGACAGGGCCACCCGTCGCATGCCCGGCGCGAACTGTTGCAGCCGGCCCAGACCCAGTGACAGCAGGTCGCCGCGCTTGCCGCTCCAGATGGCGTGGATCTCGTCCAGCACCACGCACTGCAGATCGGCGAAATAGCTGCGTGCGCCCTCCCAGGCACAGAACAGGGCCAGCTGTTCCGGCGTGGTCAGCAGGATGTCGGGCGGGAATTCGCGCTGGCGCTGCTTCTTCGACTGTTTGGTGTCGCCCGTGCGGCTCTCGACATGGATATACAGCCCGATCTCGCGGATCGGGGTCATCAGATTGCGTTCGACGTCGACGGTCAGGGCCTTAAGCGGCGACAGATACAGGGTGTGAATGCCCGAGCCCGGACCGGTCGCCGGACGCGGACCGCGTTCGCTCAATTCGATCAGGCTGGGCAGGAATCCCGCCAGGGTCTTGCCGCCGCCGGTCGGGGCCACGAGCAGCGCATGCGACCCGGCCTGCGCCGCCGCGATCATCTCCAGCTGGTGCCGGCGTGGCGACCAGCCGCGCGACGCGAACCAGTCGGCGAAGAGAGGGGGAAGCGTTGCGGGAGCGGACGGGGGGATCACATCCGGCCTATAGCATGTTCCCGTTCCGTTTCACGCGCTGAACCGCTATCTGTGATCCGTGTCCGACGAATCCGCCATCGACGCCGCCGTCCGTCCCGCCGTCACCGGTGCGGAGCCGTGGCTGGGGCTGCCGCCCGCCCTGGCCATCCCGCCGGGCGCGGGCGCTATCTGCGACGAGGCGGGCGCGCGCCGGATCGGGCGCGGTGCGGCCGAAGGGGCCTTCACCACCGCCCCGGTTCTGGTCGCCCACGCCAGCCTGACCGCGCGGCGTCTGGGGCTGGCCCCGCCGCCCCGCTCGCCCGATCTGCTGGATGTGCTGGAGCTGTTTGCCTTCGTGCGCCCGGCCCGGTTCTGCGCCCCGTCGCCCAGCGGCCTGGCGCTGGCGCTCGGTATGGTCGAGCCGAAGGGGGCCGAGGCCCAGGCCGTGGCCCTGCGTCACGCCGCCGACGCCCTGCTGCGCGAACTGGCCGGGCCCGCCTATCCGCGGCGCGAGGATGCGATGACCCTGAACGAGACCCTGTCCAAGGCGGGCTGGGGCTGGGGCTGGCGGGTGTCGGGGGCCTTGCAGCACCAGCCGATGCGGGCCCGCCAGTATCGGGGTTCGGGCCTCGATGTCTGGAGCCGGATGACCGAATGGGAGGACGAGGCCCCGCGCGGCGAGGCGGGATCCGCCCCGGTCGACTCGGAGTCCGCCCGCATCCGGCTGGAGAAGCTGTTGCAGGCCTCGGGTCTGGACGAGACCCGCCCGACCCAGTCCGACTATGCGGCCGAGGCGGCCTATGCCTTCTCCCCCCGCGACGAGGAGGGCCGACCGCGCATGCTTCTGGCCGAGGCCGGCACCGGCACCGGCAAGACCCTGGGCTATCTGGCCCCGGCCTCGCTGTGGGCCGAGCGCAACCAGGGTGCGGCCTGGGTCTCGACCTATACCCGGGCCCTGCAGCGCCAGATCGACCGCGAGAGCGCCGCCCTGTGGCCCGACCCGGCCGAGCGCAAGCGCAAGGCCGTGGTGCGCAAGGGGCGCGAGAATTACCTCTGCCTGCTGAACCTGCAGGACATGGTCCAGGCGGCCCAGCTGGGTAATGGTGACCTGATCGGCATGGCCCTGGCCGCGCGCTGGGCCCTGCATTCGCGCGACGGCGACATGACCGGCGGCGACTATCCCGGCTGGCTGCCGGGCCTGTTCGCCGTGGGATCGGGCCAGCAGGCCAGCGCCGCCAACCTGGTCGACCGGCGCGGGGAGTGCGTCCACGCCGCATGCCCCCACTACCGGCTGTGCTTTGTCGAAAAGACCATCCGTGCCAGCCGCCGCGCCGATCTGGTCGTGGCCAACCACGCCCTGGTCATGACCCAGGCCGCCTTCGACGGGGCCCGCTCGGCCCGGGGGTTGAAACAGGACGGCGAGACGGCGGCCCTGAAACGGATCGTATTCGACGAGGGCCACCATCTGTTCGACGCCGCCGACAGCGCCTTTTCCGCCTGTCTGTCGGGTCAGGAATCGGCCGAACTGCGCCGCTGGATCCGCGGTCCCGAGGGGCGGGGCCGACGCGGACGCGGTCTGGAGCAGCGGCTGGGCGACCTATGTGCCGACAACGAGGCGGCGCAGAAGGCCCTGAACGATGCCGTGCGCGCCGCGGCCCAGTTGCCGGGCGAAGGGGTGTCCGGCCGCATCGCCCCGGCCTCGGGCGAGGTCAATCCGATCGGGCCGATCGAGACCTTCCTGCTGGCGGCGCTGGAACAGCTGCGGGCCCGCGCCGGCGACAGCGGCTCGGGCGGCACCGAGTTCGGCCTCGAATGCGCGCTGCGGCCGGTGACCGAGCCGGTTCTGGAGGCCGCGCGCGCCGCCGCCCGGGCCCTGGCCGCCGTCGAGGCCCCGCTGCTGGCCCTGTCGCGCCATCTGGAAGACGTGCTGGACGACGAGGCGACCGAACTGGACGGATCGCAGCGCGCCCGCATCGAGGGGGCGCTGCGGGGTCTTGATCGCCGGGCCCGCATGACCCTGCCCGGCTGGCGCTCGATGCTGGCGGCGCTCGATGAGGGCAGTGACGAGGCCGATCCCGACTTCGTCGACTGGCTGACCGCCGAGGCCGCCTTCGGCCGCATCCACGACGTGGCCCTGCGCCGCCACTGGATCGATCCGACCGTGCCGCTGGAGGCGGCGGTGATCATGCCTGCTCACGGGGTGCTGGTGACCAGTGCCACCCTGTCCGACCCACTGGCGACGACCGGGGACGGCGACCCGTTCGACATGGCCCGGGTGCGCACCGGGGCGGCGCGGCTGATCGACCCGGCCCGCACCCTGAAGGTCGAGAGCCCGTTCGACTATGCCGCCCACAGCCGGGTCATCGTCGTCAATGATCTGGTCAAGGACGACGCCCGCCAGACGGCGGCGGCGATGCGCGAACTGTTCCTGGCCGCGGGCGGCGGCGGTCTGGGCCTGTTCACCGCCATCCGCCGCCTAAAGGCCGTCTATGAGCGGCTGGGCCCGGACCTGGCCCGCGAGGGCCTGCCCCTCTACGCCCAGCACGTCGATCCGCTCGAGGTCGGGGCCCTGGTCGATGTGTTCCGGGCCGAACAGGATTCCTGCCTGCTGGGCACGGACGCGGTGCGCGACGGGGTCGATGTGCCGGGTCGGTCCCTGCGCATCCTCGCCTTCGACCGGGTGCCGTGGCCGCGCCCGGACCTGCTGCACCGCGCCCGGCGCGAGCGGTTCGGCGGACAGGGGGCACAGGGCCGGGCCTATGACGACGCCCTGGCCCGGGCCCGCATCGCCCAGGCCTTCGGGCGGTTGATCCGGCGCGGCGACGACAAGGGGGTGTTCGTGATGCTGGACGCCGCCACCCCGACCCGTCTGTTCGCCGGCCTGCCGCCGGGGACCGAGGTGCTGCGCATGGGCCTGGCCGAGGCGGTCGAGACGGTCGCCGGTTTTCTGGCGATCCCGGGGGCACCACCGCCCGCCTGAGGGGAAGATCCCGCTTTTTTTGGCCGTGGTCGCCTGATAGTCAGCCCCCATGACCGTGACTCCGCCGATCCGTCGCCACAGCCGCACCGGCCTGTATGTGCCGCTGCTGATCGCCCTGACCCTGCTGGCCGCCTGGACCGGATGGTGGTTCTATCTGACCCACCGGATCGAGACCGGCATCGAAGCCCGCGCCGTCGCGATGCGGGCGGCGGGCTGGGATATCGGCCACGGCCGGATCACCACCACCGGCTGGCCCTTCCGCACCCGGATCGCCGTCGCCTATCCAACGGTGACCGCGCCGGACGGACACGCGATCTCGGCCCCGACGCTGGTCGCCGAGGCCAATACCTACAATCCCGATCGGTGGGTGGTCATCGCCCCGGACGGCCTGGTGCTGACCCGGCCCGACATGGGCAAGGTCGCGCTGCGGGGCGAGGCCCTGCGCATGAGCGTCAGCCATCTCCAGGCCCGTTTCCCCGATCTGCGCATCCAGCTGGACAAGCCGGTCTTCACGCCCCACCCCGGGGCCGCACCCTTCCCGATCCTGCGGGCCGAGCAACTGCAGATCAACGCCCGGCCCCATGGGGCGGACGGCGCCCGCGCGGACGCGACGACCGGACCGGTCGACGTCCTGTTTCGTCTGACCGAGGCCCGGGCGCGACCGGGCGGTGTGCTGGACGGCCTCGCCGTCCAGGGACCGGTCGGGGGCTGGATCGAAACCACGCTCGAGGGAGGCGACCGGCTGCGCGGCCCGGCCATGATCGGAGATCTGGAAGCCTGGTCGAGGGCCGGCGGCCGCTTCACCGCCGTGCGCGGCGAGTTGAAGGCCGGGGTCAGCACGGCGACCCTGTCCAGTGACACCCTGAGTGCGGACAGCAGCGGTCGTCTGCAGGGCACCGTGGCCCTCACCGCCGACAAGCCCCTGCCGGCGCTGGCCGGACTGGCGCGCTCGGGCGTTTCCGGCGTCGACCGGGCCGCGGCCGCCGGAGCCGCGACGGCGACCGCCCTGACCGGCGACACCTCGGCCGTCAGCCTGCCCCTCGTGTTCCGCGACGGCCGCACCTGGCTGGGCCCGTTCGCCCTGGCCTCCGCGCCCAAGCTGTTCTGATGCTGACGGAACCGCCCGTCGATGCGACGCTGGATGCCCTCGACCGGGATCTGCTGGCGGCGCTGCGGGCCCGGATCCAGGCCGGGGCCCGCACTTCGGTCGATGCCGAGATCCTCGCCCTTCGCGCCCAGCTGGACACGGCAGAGACCGCCGAGATTCCCCTGCTTCGGGCCTTGCTGGGACGGCTCGACGCCGCGACCGGGGCCGTGCTGACGGTCTGGGGGCCAGCCGCCCGGACCCTGGCGATCGACCGCTACGGCCTGACGGTCCAGGTGGCCGCCGACGCCGACGCGGCGCTGGCGGCAGTGAATGACGGGGGTCGCAAGCGTGGCCAGTCGGGCGGCCGTGCCCTGATCGATCTGGGCGGCAGCAAACCCTGGTGGGGTCAGTTGCTGGCCCGACCCGGCCTGCGCGTCACCGGGGCCCTGCCGGATGATCGTCACCGTCAGCCCCTGGCCCTGATGATCGAGACCCGTCCGTCAGGCCCCACCGGCGACGATCGAACCTTCTGGGTCAGTGACAGCCCCCTCCCCGACAGCAAAATCGTCGCCGCCCTCGAGGCCGCCGGACTGGTCGCCTCGCCCCTGATCGCGACGGGTGGCTTGAAGCTGTTCATGCTGGCGGGCTATGTGCAGGCGGACGACCCGCGCCTGACCGGTGCCCCGGGCAGCCTTGCCGGCATTATCGGTGCGGCCCCCGTCTTCTGAATCCAGGGATTCCGCATGACCGACGACACGACCGCCGCCGCCGCCGAGGGTCCGATCGCCAAGCCCGGTATCCTCGACATCGCCCCCTATGTCGGCGGCAAGTCCGCCATCGCCGGCATCGCCGAGCCGATGAAGCTGTCGTCGAACGAGAATGCGCTGGGAGCCGGGGCGAAGGCGCGCGAGGCCTATGCCGCCGCCATCGGCACTATCCACCTCTACCCGGACGGCCGGGCCGCCAAATTGCGCGCAGCCGTGGCCGACCATCACGGGCTGGAGCCCGAGCGTCTGGTCTTCGGCAACGGCTCGGACGAGGTCTTCGCCCTGCTGAACCAGACCTATCTGACCCCGGGCGACAATATCGTGACCGGCCAGTACGGTTTCCTCGCCTATCGCATCTCGGCCAAGGCCAACCAGGCGGAGGTCAAGCTGGCCCCGGAGCCCGGCTACAAGGCCGAGGTCGACGCCCTGCTGGAGCAGGTCGATGACCGCACCCGCATCGTCTATGTCTCCAACCCGTCCAACCCGACCGGCAGCTACAACAGCGGCGAGGAGATCCGTCGCCTGCACGCGGCCCTGCCCGCCCACATCCTGCTGGTCGTCGACGAGGCCTATGCCGAATATGTGGTCGAACCCGACTGGGAGACCGCCTTCCCGCTGGCCCGCGACGCCGCCAACATCGTCGTCACCCGCACCTTCTCGAAGATCCACGGCCTCGGCGGCCTGCGCATCGGCTTTGGCTATGCCCCGTTGAAGGTGGCCGAGGCGGTTGACCGCATCCGCCTGCCGTTCAACGTCTCGGTGCCCGGGCTGGACGCCGCCACCGCCGCCCTCGGTGACGAGGCGCACCAGAAGGCCTCGCGCGACCTCGTGCAGACCTGGCGGCCGCGCCTGACCCAGGCGATCCGCGGCTTCGGCTTCGAGGTCATGCCCAGCGCCGGTAATTTCGTCATGGTGCGTTTCCCGGACGCGGCCCGCAACGCCGCGGCGGCCAACGACTACCTGAACGGCAAGGGCATCATCGTCCGCGCCGTCGGCGGCTATGGCCTGCCCGACTGCCTGCGCATCACCGTCGGCACCGAGGACCAGAACCGGGCGGTGATCGACGCGCTCAGCGAGTTCGCGGCCCGCTAGGCCCGGTGTGACCCGGACGGTACGCCTTTCCGCCGCCCAGGCGCGGCGCATCGCCCTGGCTGCCCAGGGGTTCGGCGTCGCCCGGCCCGACGCGGCGACGGCCCGTCACCTGCGCAAGACCGCCCGCGATCTGGGCGTGATCCAGATCGACAGTGTCAATGTCGTCAGCCGCGCCCATTACCTGCCGGCCTTCTCGCGCCTGGGCGACTATCCACGCGAGGCGCTGGAGGCCGAGGCCTGGGGCCGGACCCCCAGCCTGTTCGAATACTGGGGCCATGAGGCCTCGCTGCTGCCCCTGGAGAGCCAGCCCCTGTTCCGTTGGCGGATGGCCCGGGCCGAAGCGGGGGAAGGTCTGTGGAGCGGCACGGCCCGCTTCGGGCGCGAGCGGCGCGCCTATATCGACGGCATCCTGACCGAGATCGAGCAGCGCGGGCCGGTCACCGGCGGCGATTTCGCCACCGGGCCGCGGGGCGCGCCCGGCTGGTGGTCGTGGTCCGACGGCAAGCGGGCGCTGGAATGGCTGTTCTGGTCCGGCAAGATCACCACCGCCACCCGCCGCGGCTTCGAGCGTGTCTATGACCTGACCGAACGGGTCGTGCCCGCCGCCATCATCGACCGCCCGACCCCGGACGCGGCCGACGCCCAGCGCGACCTGGTCCGGATCTCCGCACGGGCCATGGGCGTGGCCACCGCCGCAGACCTGCGCGACTATTTCCGTCTGCCGCTGGCCGACACCCGGGCCCGGATCACCGAGCTGGTCGAGGCGGGCGAGCTGATCCCGGTGACGGTCGAGGGCTGGGACAGGCCGGCCTTCATGGACCCGGCCTGTCGCAAGCCCCGGCGCATCACGGCCCGGGCCCTGCTGTCGCCGTTCGACAATCTGATCTGGTTTCGGGAGCGCACCGAACGCCTGTTCGGCGTGCGGGTGCGGCTGGAGATCTACACCCCGGCGCACAAGCGGGTGCACGGCTACTATGTGCTGCCGTTCCTGCAGGACGAGGCCATCACCGCCCGGGTCGACCTGAAGGCCGATCGCAAGGCGGGGGTCCTGCGCGTCCAGGCAGCCTGGCGCGAACCGGACACCGATGCCCAAACCCCGGCGGCGCTGGCTGAAGAGCTGCGCCGGACCGCGCGCTGGTTGGCCCTGGAGCGGGTCGAGGTGGCCGGACACGGTGACCTGGCGACGGCCCTGATCGACAGCCTCGATCCAGCCGGCGGACCGTCCGCGATCAGTTACGTCGGAAGATCCGGCTCGCGCCCCAGCCGGTGAAGGCCGCCAGCAACACACACAGGATCCCGTACAGCCACGGACGGCGGTGGGCGAACTCATAGACCTCACGCTCGAACCCGACCTTCTCGACCGTCAGGGTGAGGTTGGAGACCGAGGCCGGGGCCCCGTCCTGGAACAGCCAGACCTCGGCGAAATACTGGCCCGTCGGGGCCACGGTCGGCAGCTCGACCTCGGCCCGGAACAAGCCCTTGTCGACGAACTGGACCCCGTCCGGATCGGTATTGTACAGGGCCGCCGCCTCGCGCAGCCGGATCACGGCCCGGCGCCAGTCCAGATAGTCCTCGCCCAGCCGGCTGATGACCACGTCGCGCACCCCGTAGCGGGTCACCGTGCTGGCCTCCTCGGGGGCGTCGATCCGCAGGTGGTCGACACCGACACCGAGCCGGCGCAGCTGGCCGAAGTCGGCGATATCGCCCAGTGGCCGGGTCGAGGCCGTCATGTAGAAGCCGGGAGCCCCCTCGAACAGAACCGGCCGGCTGTTGAGCCAGACACCGAGATTGCGGGACCGTTTGACCAGACGCACCGGGGCGTCCGGGCCCCGCACCACCACCACGACATCGGCGGGCCGGTCGCTCGGATTGAACACCGCGCCGTACAGGACGATCGACGCCCCGCTGAAGCTGGAGTCGACCCGCACCCGGGCATCGGTCAGGGCGGCGGCGACCCGCAGGTCGCCCTGGGTCGCCACCGAGCGTTCCGGGGCCAGGGCCTCATAGGCCGGCGGGGGCGGGGGCAGTTGCATCATCAGTCCGACACCCCCGGGGCCAGGCTGAACAGGTCCCCGGGCCGTATGAACAGCTCCAGCCCCATATAGACACCGACGGCGAGGACGATGAGACCCAGGACTGCGCGCAGGGATTCGGCGCGGAACCGGCCCGACAGGCGCGCGCCGTACTGGGCCCCGACGACACCCCCGAACAACAGCAGGGACGACAGGACGATGTCGACGGTCTGGTTCCGGCCCGCCTGAAGTACCGTGGTGATGGCCGTGGTGATGATGATCTGGAACAGGCTGGTGCCGACCACGACACTGGCCCGCATGCGCAGCACATAGAGCATGACCGGGATCAGGATGAAGCCGCCGCCGACCCCCATGATGGCCGACAGGATGCCGACGAACCCGCCCAGCGCCACCAGCGGGATGACGCTGATGTACAGTCCGGAGCGCGGGAAGCGCATGCGGAAGGGCAGGCCGTACAGCCACATCGGGCGACGCCGTTCCTTGCGCGGTGGCGTCTCGCCGCGCCGGCGGCGCAGAATGGCGGTCAGACTCTCGTTCAGCATCAGCGAACCGATGACGCCGAGAAACAGCAGATAGGATACGGCCACCACCAGGTCGGCCTGACCGAGCAGCCGCATATAGCGGAACATCTCGACGCCCAGCAGCGCGCCCAGGAAGCCGCCGCCGGCCATGATTCCGCCGATGCGATAGTCGACCAGCCCCTGGCCGGAATAGCTGATCACGCCAGACGTCGAGGAGGCCACGACGTGGCTGGCCTGGCTGGCCACCGCCACAGTCGGCGGAATGCCCATGAACACCAGGATCGGGGCCATCAGAAACCCGCCCCCGATCCCGAACAGACCGGACACGAATCCAACGACCGCGCCCAGGATCACCAGGAACGGCCAGTTCACCGAAACCTCGGCGATCGGAAGATAGATATCCAAAGGACGCGCCTTCGGCTGGAACGAACGCTAGGCGCCGGAAAGGGCGACGGTGAAAACCTCTTAGCGGCCCGGGAGGCTACTCGCCAGCCAATGCACGCCACAGGCGGATGTCATCGATCAATATTCAGGCCAGAGGCGCGGCCTTGAAGTTTTCCGCGGCGGCGCGGGCCACGCGGCGGGCGGAAGCCGGGACCGACACGCCCAGCCGTTCGGCGGCGGCGCGGGCGTCATCGTCACCGGCGCGCGCTGCGATCATGTACCATTTGTAGGCTTCGCCGACATTGGGGGCGACGCCCTCTTCACCGTTCTCATAGATGCGGGCGACATTGTACTGGCTGTCAATCAGGCCGCGTCCGGCCGCCTTCAGCAACCAGTCGAGTGCCTCGGCCCGATTGCGCGGCCCGCCGACGCCGTCAAACAGATACATGCCATAGGCGTGCATGCCGCGCGGATCGCCGCTTTCGGCCGCACGGCGAGCCCACAGACGGCTTTCCTCGAGGTTCACCGCCACGCCGTTGTCGCCGGTCTGGAACAGACCGGCCAGATGCAGCTGGGCCGGCGCATAGCCCAGGCTGGCGGCCCGGGTCAGGGTCTCGAGGCCGAGCACGTCGCCGGCGTCCAGCTGTTCACGCGCGCTGGCGTACAAAGTCTCTTCTTCCGACGCCGGCCCGGCCGGCGGCGGCGGCAGGTCGGACGTCGGGCTGGTGGCCATCGACAGCAGCGGACCCGCCGTGGCGTTGTCGCCGAATCCGCTTCCGAAGCCGCCGAACGGCAACTGCGGCAGGCCGCCCTCACCGGTCAGCTGATCATAGGCATAGGTGCCGCCGACCATCAGACAGACCGCCGCGACCGAGGCCCCCAGCGCCTTGCGAATGGTGCCGCCGTCGCGGGCGGCCTGTTTGTCGAGACGTTCCTGCAGCCGGGACTTGCCGCCCCGCTTCAGACCGAAGCCGGAACGGGCCGGTGCCTCGGGCTCGGCCGGGGCCATGGCGGCACGGGCGGCCTCGATGGCCTGACGGGTCGTGCTGGCCCGGCCGGCGGCGGCGGCGGCACGCAGGGCCCGGGGATCAACAAAATCGGTCTCGGCGGCGAAGTCGTCGGTCTCGGTGTCGGGCCCGACCGAAGCCGCGGCGGTTGCCGTCGCCTCGAAGGCGTCAGACACATCAGCACCGCCGAAACCGGCCCGCGGCGGTGAGGCGGCGGTCGACCGTCCGAACGGAACATTGACCGGCTCAGAATCGGCCGGGGCGACCGGATCCGGCTCCGGCGCGCGCAGCACGGCCTCGCGCACCACGTCTGCGGCCATGGCGGCGGCCGAGGGGGCCGGGGCCAGAGCGGGGGTCGGCGCGACGGCCGCCGTGCCCTCGGGCTCCATGAACGGAGTCGGGAACGGCGTCGGCTCCGGTTCTCCGGTGATGGCGGCGTCGGTCCAGGCGGCGTCATCCTCGAAGCTGCTGGTGAAATCATCGTCCTGGAAGGCGGTGGCCCGCCAGTCAGGACGAGCGGCCGGTGCCTTCTCGACGGCGGCGGCGCTCCGTTGTTCGAGACTGTCACGGGCGTCGGTCAGGAGCTGGGCGGTACGCTGTTCACTGAGCCGCACCCGTTCGGCCAGTTCGCCCGAGGTGCGCTCGAAGCGCTGTTCGACGGTCGATGTGCTGTCGGCCAGACGCTTGGCGATATCATCCAGCGCCTGGGACGAGCGGCGCTCGGACTGGGCGATACGGTCGCTGAGACGGTCGGAGATACGGGTGATCTCTCCACCCAGCTTCTCCAGCGCCAGAACGTGACGGTCCTCGGCAGCGACCAGCTTGTGGTCCACGGCCTGGGCATAGCGCCCGATATCCTGCTCGACCTTCTGGTTCAGCGTGGTCCCGAGCCGCTCGAGCCGCGCCGGCACGTCCGTCTCGATCGCGCTGACCCGGCCGTTCAGGTTCTGGGCGATGCGCAGCACCTCACGCCCCATGGCCTCGACGGCCTGGGCCGAGCGCTGCTCGGCCGTCCGGGCCTGCTCGCCGACCGACAGGACTGTCTGTTCGATCCGCGCCATGCGGTTTTCGGTTTCGGCGGTGTCCAGCCGGCGCATCATCTCGGCGCGATTGGTCTCGACCTGACGTGACAGGGTCTCGGCCAGCTTCTCGAACCGGGCGGCCTCACGCGAGCTGTCCGGCCCGCCCTGGGTCTCGGCCGCGCGCAGCCGCTGGTCGAGACCGGCAAAGGCCCGCTCCAGGCCGCGCAGGGCCTCGCCGGTCGAGGCCTGGGCCGAGTCCAGACGGGCGGCCACCGCCGCCATCACGTCGGTTCCGGTACCGGGACCGGCGACCTTTTCGACCGCGTCCATGCGCTGACGCAGTTCGTTCACACCGGAACGCTGGCGCTCCTCGATGTCATACAGCCGTCCGGCCAGGTTCCCGAGGGTGGTCTCGACCTTGCTGAAGGTCTCGACCGTGCGCGGACCGACCTCCTGTTCGAACCGGCGCAGCCGCTTGTGGCCCTCGCGCAGTTCCTCGGCGATGTCGTCGATGCGGCGGCCGGTGGCGTCGCCCTTCTGATCCTGGCTTTCCAGCCGGCGGACCAGCCCGGTCACCGCCTGGTCGACCCCCTGGATGGCTACGGTCGACCGGCGCTCGGAGGCTTCCAGCCGGGCGGCGATGGCGTCGACCGAGGCACTGAGCCGGTCCCACGGCGCGTCCTGGCTGGAATAGGCGTCGTCGACGCGCCGGTAGCGGCCCCGGCGATCGATGGAGTCTGCGGCATGGTCGCGACGTGACAGGGGCACGACCCCGTCATCATCGTCTTCGAGAATCATCGTGTTCAGCCACTCGCCGAGTGTCATACCCGAACGCCGCGCGAGATCCTTGGCGATCTCACGCGCCTTGGGTTCGATACCCTTCACGCTCCACGGCGCGGCTGCGCTCACTGATTCGACTCCCGACCTGTAACCTGAACGCTAGACGCCCAGATCAGGGGTGTAAACGCATGGTTAACCCCAAGATGTAGGGGGCACACCATGTTCCTGTGGACAGCGCGCCCGCCCCGCCGATTTCTCGCCTGATCATGGTTAACCGAAGGTGAAGATTAACCTTCTGGCAAGGACTCCGGCCTTGCGCCGGGACGTGGTGCCCGCCATCTGCTGACGCGTGAACCTGACCCTGACCCTGACGCTGCTGGTCGCCGCCGTGGCGATGACCGTTTTCTCCGGCTGGCGCGGCGCGCGACCCTGGGATCCGCGGCGCGGCGTGCGCATGGTCCCGTGGCGCTTCATCATGCTGCTGTCGGCGGCGACCGTGTTCATTCTGGCGATCCACCTCGGCACTGTGCTCGGCGTCCCGCAGCGAACCTACTAGGCGGGTACCGGCCGGAACGACTGTCGTCGTCACCCATTCCTGATCCAGCCCCCCGAGATCAGGAGAGACAGCGATGAGCGACAAGCCCCTTACCGCCGCCGAGGCCGAGCAGGAATTCTGGAACCACCTGAAGGCCTCCAACACCGGCATGCTCGGCCTCGACCAGCCCGGCTATCACAGCCAGCCGATGACCGCCTTCCGCGAGGCGGAGACCGGCACCATATGGTTCTTCACCCGTACCGACACCGACCTGGCCCGCGACGTCGCCGCCGGCCCGCAGAGCGCCATGTTCACCTATGGCTCCAAGGACCAGGAGGTCTGGGCCTGCATCCACGGCACCCTGTCACAGTCGCATGACCGGGCGCGGATCGATGAATACTGGAATCCGGTCGTCGCCGCCTGGTATCCGGACGGCAAGGACGACCCGCACCTGACCCTGCTGCGCTTCGCCGCCGACGACGGCCGTATCTGGCTGTCGAACCAGGGCCCGGTCCGCTTCTTCTACGAGGTCGCCAAGGCCAATCTGACCGGCACCACGCCCGACGCCGGCGGCGTGGCGGACGTCAATCTGAGATAGACGAGGACCGACAGGACGGCTTGCCACCGCGTCGGGGCGTTCAGCCCGCCAGACACCAGGCCAGCACGGCCTTCTGCGCGTGGATACGGTTTTCGGCCTCGTCCCAGACCAGCGACTGCGGGCCGTCGATCACCGCATCGGTGACCTCCTCGCCGCGGTGGGCCGGCAGGCAGTGCAGGAAGACCGCGTCGGAGGCCGCCGTGGCCATCAGGGCGGCGTCGACCGAATAGGCCTCGAACGCGGCCAGCCGGTCCTCGTAGTCGCCGTCACCCATCGACACCCAGGTATCGGTGATCACCACATCGGCTCCGGCCACCGCCTCGCGCGGGTCGCTGGTCAGGGTGACGTGATCGCCGCCCCGGGCCAGGTCGCGCAGGTCGGGGTGATAGTCGGCCGGGCAGGCGACCTTGAAGCGGAAGCCGAATTTCGGGGCCGCGTGCATGAAGCTGTGACAGACGTTATTGCCGTCCCCGACCCAGGCCAGCGTCTTGCCGGCGATCGGCCCGCGCTGCTCCTCGATGGTCTGCAGGTCGGCCAGGATCTGGCACGGATGGCTGCGGTCGGTCAGACCGTTGATGACCGGCACGGTGGCGACGCGGGCAAAGCGTTCGACATCGTCATGGCTGTTGGCGCGGATCATCACGGCATCGACCATGCGTGACAGGACGCGGGCCGTGTCCTCGACCGGCTCGCCGCGCCCCAGCTGCATGTCCCCGGCATTGGCGATGATCGAGGCTCCGCCCAGCTGGCGGATGGCGGCGTCAAAGCTGAAGCGGGTACGGGTCGAATTCTTCTCGAAGATCATCGCCAGCACGTGATCGGCCGCCGGCGCATCGGCGTCGACCCGCCCCTTCGGCCAGCCCTGACGGGCGGCCTTGCGGGCATGGGCGTCGTCGAGAATGCCGCGCAGGTCTTCGGCCGACAGCCGATGGATATCGAGAAAATGCCGCACCATCCGCTAGCCCGCCATCTTGCCGCGCGCGAACTCGCAGGTCTTCTCGAAGCGGGCGATCGCCTCGGCCGCCTCGTCGCGGCTCAGAATCAGCGGCGGGAGCAGGCGCACGCAGTTGTCGCCGCCCCCGGCGACCAGCAGCTGGTTCTCGTCACGGGCCCAGCCCATGAATTCCCGATTGTTCGGGACCAGCTTGATGCCGATCAGCAGCCCCTTGCCGCGCACGTCGGCGATGACGTCCGGGAAGCGTTCCTTCAGCCCGTGCAACTGCTGCTTCAGATAGCCGGCGATCTCGTTGACGTTGGCCAGGGTCTCGGGTTTCGAGATTTCGTCGAAGGCGGCGATGCCCACGGCCATGGCCAGTGGGTTGCCGCCGAAGGTCGAGCCGTGCACGCCGACGGTCATGCCCTTGGCCGCCTCGGCCGTGGCCAGGCAGGCCCCGACCGGGAAGCCGCCGCCCAGGGCCTTGGCAATGGCCATGATGTCCGGGGTCATGCCGGCCCATTCATGGGCCCACAGCTTGCCCGTCCGGCCCATGCCGCACTGGACCTCGTCGAAGATGATCAGCACGCCGTTGGCGTCGGCCATCTCGCGCATCCAGCGCAGGTCTTCCTCGGGGATGGCGCGCGCGCCCCCCTCGCCCTGGACCGGTTCGATGATCACGGCGGCCGTGGTCGGGTTCCTGAAGGCGGCTTCCAGCGCCTCGCGGTCACCCCAGACCAGCTGGCTGTAGCCGGGCAGGCGCGGCCCGAAGCCCTCGACATAGGACGGGTTGCCGGCGGCGTTGATGGCTCCGTAGGTGCGGCCGTGGAAGGAGCCGTCAAAGCCGTAGATTTCGATCCGCTCGGGCTGGCCGTTGGCCGAATGGTATTTGCGCGCCGTCTTCAGCGCGCATTCCACCGACTCCGACCCGGAGTTGGTGAAGAAGACCACGTCGGCGAAGCTGTTCTCGCACAGCCGGTCGGCGAGGGCCTCCTGGCCGGGGATCTTGAAGATGTTGGAGACGTGCCAGAGCTTCTCGGCCTGGTCCTTGACCGCCTGGACCAGTTTGGGATGGGCATGACCCAGCGCATTGGTCGAGATGCCGGAGACGCAGTCCAGATAGACGGTGCCGTCCGCCGCATACAGCCGGGCCCCCTCGCCGCGCTCGACCTCGACCGGAGCACGATTATAGACACCCATGAGATGGCTGGACACGGTCGGACCTCCAAAAGAGAGACGGCCCCGCCGCAGGATGCGCCGGGACCGCTGAAAAAGGGTCTCTCCTTGTCGACCCGGCACCGGGGTTAGTCAACACCAGCCCGGGGTCGTTTCCGGCTCAGCTCTTCAGCCGCCAGCCCGAGCGGAATACCAGCCAGCAGGCCACCGCCAGGGCCAGGGTCAGGACCGCGCTGACCGCCACCCCGATCATCAGACTGCCGTCGGCATGGCCGATGAAGCCGGCACGGAAGCCGTCGATCAGATAGAAGAACGGGTTGAAGTGGCTGATCGAACGAAACGGTTCGGGCAGGCGGTCGATCGGATAGAAGGTGCCGCTGAGAAAGGTCATCGGCATGACCACGAAATTCTGCACCGCCGACAGGTGGTCGAACTTTTCGGACCACAGACCGGCCAGCACGCCCAGCATACCCATCAGCAGCGAGGCGACGACGCCGAACCAGACGATGGCGAACAGATTGGCCACGCCCAGCTTCGCGAACGGCAGCACACAGACGGCGGTGACCACCCCGACCACGATGCCGCGCGTCGCCGCACCCAGCGAAAAGCCGACGGTCAGCTCCAGCGGGCTCAGCGGCGGCGTGAGAAAGTCAGTGGCCGTGCCCATGATCTTGGCCTGGATCAGGCTGGACGACGCATTGGCGAAGGCATTGTTCAGCACCGCCATCATGATCAGGCCCGGCGCCACGAACTCGGCGAAGGACGTGCCGTGCAGGGGAGGACGCGCATCCTTCAGGGCCACCACGAAGACCAGCATATAGAGCAGGGTCGTCACCACCGGGGCGGCCACGGTCTGGGCCCCGACCTTCCAGAAGCGCCGCACCTCTCGCAGATACAGGGTCTGTACCCCGATCCAGTTGACCCCGTTGTGACGACGGGGCCGCGGCAGGCCGGACGGGCGGGTTGAGGCGAGATCGGTCATGACCGCCAGATGCCCCCGGCAAGGCCCCGGCGCAAGGCGGGGCCGTCCACAGGGCGTTTCACATACCGCCGATTCAACATGTGGTTTCTGTGGACACACTGATTCGCAGATATTGCGTCCGTTAACGTCTCGTTTACAAGTGGTGGTAGGTGCTGACCCCAGAACGGAGCCAGCCCCCTAGATATTGATCTGTTTTACCCCGGGGAGGGTGGCATGACCGCAGGCTGGACCGAAGACCGCGTAGGCGCGCTGAAGAAGCTCTGGCTTGAGGGGCAATCCGCCAGCCAGATCGCCAAACAACTGGGCGGCGGCGTGACCCGCAACGCCGTGATCGGCAAGGTGCACCGCCTCGGCCTGTCAGGCCGTGCCGCGCCGTCGCAGCCGGCGCGCACCACCTTCCGCGCCGCCCGTCCGCGGCCGGACGCTCCGGCCCAGCCGTCGGCCCCGCGCCGCATCGAGACGGCCCAGCTGCGCCCGAACGTTCCCGTGCCGCCGACGCCCGAGCGTCCGCCGGAAATGCCCGGCACCGCCACGGTGATGACCCTGGGTGCGCACATGTGCAAATGGCCGATCGGTGATCCGTCGTCGCGCGAGTTCAGCTTCTGCGGCCGCCGCGCCTCGGAAGGCGTCTATTGCATCGAGCACGCCCGGGTCGCCTACCAGCCCCAGGTGCGCCGCGGCAACAAGGACGGTGCCACCGAACTGGCCCGCAGCCTGCGTCGGTATATCTAACAAGGGCGCTATCGCGCTTCGCGCTACTTGAGCGCGGGCGCGTGAACGCGCCGGGGGCGCACGGATTCGTTTCGTGCGCCCTTTGCAATTTGGTCAAACGACCAACACAGATGGCTCCTATGGAGCCGCCGTCCGCCCCGCTGGCCCTGCGCCGGCGGGACACGGGGCGGGACTGCGGTTATCCGGGTTGACGCAGTCCCTCACCCGCCCCTTCGGGGCTTGAGACCCGGCCTAGTTCAGCACCCGCCGCTCGCCCGGAACGTCTAGGCTGAAGGCGGGAATCGCGGCCTCGAAGGTTCGCCCCTCGGTATCGGTCATCGAATAGCTGCCGGCCATCGAGCCCGAGGCCGTGCCCAGCGGACAGCCCGAGGTGTAGGAATAGCTGTCGCCGGGCGGAATGGTCGGCTGTTCCCCGACCACGCCAGGACCCCGCACATCCTCGATCTGGCCGCGGGCGTCGGTGATGATCCAGTGCCGCGCGATCAGCTGCACCGTCGCCGGGCCGCGGTTCTCGATCTCGACCTGATAGGCCCAGACCCAACGTCCGGAGTCGGGGTCGGACTGGCCGGCCAGATAGGAGGGGCGGACCCGTACGACGATCCCGTCGGTCTCGGCTTCATAGGCGTGGGTGTCATGCATGGCCCCATGGTCCCGCAACCGACGCCGCCGTCAAGCATCCCGGGGGTTAGACCGGCCGCAAAAACGTGTAATCAGACCCTATGCAGTTCTCTGAAAACACCCCGCCCGGCATCCTGCCCTGCCAGTCGATCGAGGCCCTGATCGCCGGTGGCGCGATCACCTCGGACACCCCGCTTGACGTCGATCAGGTCCAGCCGGCCAGCCTCGACCTGCGCCTGTCCGACCAGGCCTGGCGCGTGCGCGCCTCCTTCCTGCCCGGCAGCCGCAGGGTCGAGGACCGGATCGCCGACGTCTCGATGCACACCATCGACCTGTCCGGCGGCTTCGTGCTGGAAAAGGGCTGCGTCTATATCGCCCGCCTGCAGGAGCGGCTGACCCTGCCCAAAGGCCTGATCGCCCGCGCCAACCCCAAGAGCTCGACCGGCCGGGTTGATGTCTTCGTGCGCCTGCTGACCGACTCCGGGGCCCGGTTCGACGATGTGGCCGAAGGCTATGACGGCCCCCTGTATCTGGAGATCGCGCCCCAGACCTTTTCCATCCTGGTCCGGCCCGGCACCCGGCTGAACCAGCTGCGCCTCAAGGCCGGCGAACCGCCCAAGCTGGAGACCCGCAGCGTCGGTGTCGACCTGGACGGCACCACCGATGGCATCGTCGGCTTCCGCGGGCGTCGTCACGCCGGCGTCGTCGACCTCGACCATATCGACGGCCACGACCCGCGCGACTTCTGGGAGCCCCTGAGCCTGCGCGCCGGCCAGCTGCTGCTGGACCCGGGCGAATTCTATATTCTGGCCTCGAGCGATGATGTCGAGATCCCGGTCGACCAGGCCGCCGAAATGACCCCGATCGATCCCTCGGTCGGCGAGTTCCGGGTCCACTACGCCGGCTTCTTCGACCCCGGCTTCGGCACGGACGAGGCGCACGGCGCAGGCTCCAAGGGCGTGCTGGAGGTGCGGACCCACGACACCCCCTTCCTGCTGGAACACGGCCAGATCGTTGCGCGGCTGGTCTATGAGCCCCTGATCGAACGCCCGACCCGCCTCTACGGCGAGGGCGGCAGCCACTACCAGAGCCAGGGCCTGAAGCTGAGCAAGCATTTCCGGCCCTGGTGAGGGACCGGACCCCGGAGTCCGCCACGGCCGCCGGATGACCCGGGCCTGATTTCCGCGGTGCAAGGTTCGCCCGGCCCGCTATATCGGTCGCCATGTCGATCGCCGACCCGCACCCCGCCCCGACTCCGCACCCGATAACGGCCCTGCCCTATCTGGCCCTGCTGGGCGGGATGGTGTCGCTGACGGTGGGGACGTCGTGGGCCAAACAGCTGTTCCCGGTCATCGGTGCCGAAGGAGCCTCGACCCTGCGGGTCGGCCTGTCGGCGCTGGTGCTGGTCTGCGTCTGGCGACCGTGGCGGTTCCGGCTCAGCCGGGCCGACGCCGGGCGGGTGCTGATGTACGGCCTGGTTCTGGGGCTGATGAACCTGACCTTCTACCTGTCCCTGCGCACCATTCCGCTGGGTCCGGCCATCGCCATCGAATTCGCCGGCCCCCTGACCCTGGCGCTGGTCCATGCCCGACGCTGGATCCATTTCGTCTGGGTCGCCTGCGCGGTCATCGGCCTCGGGCTGCTGCTGCCGCTGCGCGGCGGCCTGTTTGCGCTGGATCCGGTCGGCATTGCCTTTGCGGCCACGGCGGGCCTGTTCTGGGCCCTGTACATCATCTTCGGACAGCGGCTGTCGCACATGCACGCCGGCCAGTCGGTTGCCCTGGGCATGAGCACCGCCGCCGTGGTCATCCTGCCGTTCGGCATCGTCAGCGCCGGTCCGGCCTTGCTGGTCCCGTCCGTCCTGCTGCTGGGGCTCGGCGTGGCCCTGGTGTCCAGCGCCCTGCCCTATTCGCTGGAGATGATCGCCCTCCGCCACATCCCCAAGCGGACCTTCGGCGTCCTGCTGTCCGCCGAACCGGCCCTTGGGGCCGTCGCGGGTCTGTTCCTGCTGCATGAACAGCTCAGCGGCCTGCAATGGCTGGCCATCGTCTGTATCGTGGTGGCTTCCGTCGGCGCGGTCCTGACGACCGATCCGAAGGTGGTCCCGACCCTCAACCCCGGCGCGCCGGCCTAGGCATCCGCCCCTAGCCCAGCCGGTCGGCCTTGCGCAGGCCCGGGAACAATTTGGCCCAGAGGCCGGTCGCGCCCAGGGCGGCGGCCCCGCCGAACACCGCCGCGCCGATCGGTCCCATCAGCCGGACCATGACCCCGGAATAGGCCTCGCCCAGTTCGTTGGAGGCCCCGATGAACAGCATCGACACCGACGAGACCCGGCCGCGCATGTGATCGGGCGTGGCGATCTGGATCAGGGTCTGGCGGATGTTGACGCTGATCATGTCGGCGGCCCCGCCGATGAACAGCACCAGGGCGCTGAGCCAGGCGACCTTGGACAGGCCGAAAACCAGGGTGCACAGGCCGAACACCGCCACCGCCCCGAACATCCACACGCCGCCGCGCCGCAGGATCGGAAACCGTCCCAGATACAGGGCCATGACCAGGGCCCCGACCCCGAACGACGCGCGCAGCAGACCGAAGCCCTCCGGTCCGATCATTAATATGTCGCGGGCGAACACCGGGGTCAGCAGGGCCACCCCGGCCAGCAGCACCACGATCAGGTCCAGCGAGATCGCGCCCAGGACGATGCGCGTCGACCAGACGTAGTGCAGCCCCTCCTTGACCGCGGCCCAGCGCCGGATCAGTCCGTTCAGCCGTACCGGTCGGCCGCTGGTGCGGATCAGCAGCATGGCCGCCAGACCGACCGCGAACATGCCCAGCGACACACCATAGGCCAGCGGCGTCGAGACCCCGACAATGACCCCACCCAGGGCCGGCCCGGCGATGGCCCCGGTCTGGAAGGCCAGCGACTGGGCGACAATGGCCTTGGGCAGGGCCTTCATCCCCACCACCATCGGCAGGAAGGCCTGACTGGCCGGAGCCAGAAAGGCGCGCGCCGCCCCGAAGACACAGGCCACCGTCAGCAACCCCCAGAGCGGCGGTGAGCCGTGCAGCGCCATGGCCAGGAAGGCGACGGCGCAGGCCCCCTCGACGCTGATGGAGGCGACCACCGTCATCCGCCGGTCGCGCCGGTCGGCCATCTCGCCCGCCGGCAGGGTCAGGGCCAGCATCGGCAGGAACTGCACCAGACCGACCAGTCCCAGATACAGGCTGGCCTGCTCTATGGGATGGTCGCGCCGGGCGATCTCATAGACCTGCCACAACAGGGCCGAGGACTGGACCTGGATGCCGAACACGGCCGCCAGCCGCCCCAGCCACAGCAGGCGGAAATCGCGCAGTTTCCACGGATCGCTGCCGGATGCCCCCGGCGGGGCCGGCTCAGCTGCGTCGGTCATGTTTGGGGTAGGGCGTGCCGTCGCGATGCTGGTAGCCGTCACCGCCCCGCACCAGGACCATGTCGATGTCGGCATAGTCGACCCCGTCGCCACCGGGATTGCGGCTGCCGACCTCCAGCAACACGGCCTCGGAGTCCGAGCGGTTCTGCAGCACATGGCCGTTGGCCACCCCGGCCTTCCAGCCGGCGCAGTCGCCCGCGCTCAGCACCGTCTCGCCGTCGTTTTCGACCAGCACCACCTCGCCGGACACGACCCAGACGAACTCATCCTCGGTCTCATGCCAGTGGCGCTGGCTCGACCAGGCTCCGGCCGGCAGGCGCAGCAGATTGACCCCGAACTGGTCCAGTCCGACCGCCTCGCCCAGTCGCCGGCGACGGCGCGGCTTGCACGGCGCGGCGAATTCCTCGGGATAGGTGGTGCCGTTCACCGTCGGGGCGGTGTCGATCTCGATCTTCGGCATGTCGGGTCGCCCCTTCTCGCGCTGGTCCGATGTCCCTAAAGCATAGGACCATGAGTGACGCACCCCCTGCCCTGATCGATCCCGTCGACCTGACCCGCGACCTGATCCGCCGACCGTCGGTGACCCCGGTCGACGCCGGGGCCATGGACCTGATCGAGACCCTGCTGACGGGCCTCGGCTTCCACTGCCGTCGTATGCCCTTTGAGGGCATCGAGAACCTGTACGCCCGGCGCGGCGCGGCCTCGCCCAACCTGTGTTTCGCCGGCCATACCGATGTGGTGCCGACCGGCTCGGCCGCCGCCTGGACCGCCGCCCCGTTCGAGGCCGAGATCCACGACGGCATCCTGTATGGGCGCGGCGCGGTCGACATGAAGGGCGGAATCGCCGCCTGGATCGCCGCCGTCTCGCGTCTGCTGGCCGAGGGGGAGCCGGCCGGCTCCCTATCCTTCCTGATCACCGGGGACGAGGAGGGCCCGGCCCTGCACGGCACCAAGCGGGTGGTCCAGACCCTGATGGCCGAGGGCGAGACCATCGACGCCTGTGTCGTCGGCGAACCGTCGTCCGCGATGCATCTGGGCGACATGATCAAGATCGGCCGGCGCGGCTCGCTGAACAGCTGGATCACCGTCCACGGCAAACAGGGCCACGTCGCCTATCCCGATCGCGCCGCCAATCCGGCCCCGGTGCTGGCAAAATTGCTGACGGCGCTGAACGATCACGTGCTGGACGAGGGCTATCCGGAATTCCCGCCGTCGAACCTCGAGATCACCACCATCAGCATCGACAATGACGCCAGCAACGTCATTCCGGCCGAGGCCCGGGCCCGGCTCAACATCCGCTTCAACCCGACCCATACCGGTGACGAGCTGATCGCCTGGCTCAATGTCCAGGCCGGCCTGGCCCAGGTCGCCTCGGGCCAGAGGATCGAGCTGGAACACCTGTGTTCGGGCAATGCCTTCCTGACCGAGCCGGGCCCCTTCATCCACGCCGTGCAGGATGCGGTCGAGGCGGCGTGCGGCCACCGCCCGGTGGCCTCGACCACCGGCGGCACCTCCGACGCCCGCTTCATCCGCGCCATGTGCCCGGTGCTGGAACTGGGGCTGGTCGGCCAGACCATGCACCAGATCGACGAACGCGTGCCGGTGGCCGAGATCGAGGCCCTGACCGAGGTCTACCAGCGCGTGATCACCACCGTGTTCGAACGGCTCGGCTAACGCTCAAGGAACCGCAGCGCCGTCAGCACATGGGCGCGGACGCCGACCGCCAGCACCGTTTCATTGACGTCGAACTGCGGTGAATGGTTCGGGGCCGAGGTGGCGGGGTCGACGCCGTCGGGACTGGCCCCCAGATGCCAGAACACGCCCGGGACCTCGTGCTGGAAATAGCTGAAGTCCTCGGCCACCGTGGTCGGCGGACTGGCCGGATTGACCTGGCCCGCGCCGGCCGCCTCGGTCAGCACCGGGGCGATCCAGGCGGACAGGCCCGGGTCGTTATAGACCAGGGCCGCATTCTGTTTCACCGCGAACCCGGCCGTGGCCCCATAGGCTTCGGCCACATGACCGACCGCCGCCGCGGCCCGGGCCACCAGGGCGTCGCGCTGGGCGATGTCGAAGGTGCGCAACGTCCCCGACAGCACCGCTTCGTCGGGAATGATGTTGTAGCGCACCCCGGCATTGATGGTGGCGATGGTCAGCACCGTCGGGGTGGTGGTCGGGTCGACGGTGCGGGCGGTCAGGGTGTTCAGCGTCTCGACCACCTGCCCGGCCACGGCGATCACGTCGATGCCGCGCCACGGCCAGGCTCCGTGCGTCTGTTTGCCGTGCAGGGTGATGTCGATCCGGTCCGAGGCGGCCATGAACCCCTGCGGCTTGTAGAAGATGGTGCCCGGACGACCCGGCACCACATGCAGGCCGAAGATGGCCTCGGGCTGCGGATCGGCCAGGGCCCCCTCGGCGATCATCAGGGCCGCCCCGCCCATCGGCTCGCCCGGCGGTGCCCCTTCCTCGGCCGGCTGGAAGATGAAGACGATCGTGCCGGCGATCTGGTCCTTCATACCGGCCAGCACCCCGGCCGCGCCCATCAGCATGGCCATATGGGCGTCGTGGCCGCAGGCGTGGGCCACCGGCACCGTCTGGCCCATGTACTGGCCGGTATCGGTCGAGGCGAAGGCCAGACCCGTGGCTTCCAGCACCGGCAGGGCGTCCATGTCGGCGCGCAGCGCTACCGTGCGGCCGGGCCGCGAGCCCCTGAGAATGCCGACAACCCCGGTGCGTCCGACCCCGGTGCGCACCTCCATGCCCAGCGACTCGAGATGGGCGGCGATGATCGCCGCGGTGCGGACCTCGGCAAAGCCCAGTTCGGGATGACGGTGGAAGTCGCGGCGCCAGCCGACCACCTCCGGCATCATCCCCTCGACTGCGGCGGCCACGACGGCGGTGTCAGCGGCCGGATGCGTCGTCTGGGCCTGGACGGCTCCGGCCGACAGGACCAGCGCGAGCGCGGTCCCGGTGATCAGCTGGCGAATGGACATCGGCATCTCCCGGTTCGGGGTGATGATGGGCCGTACGCGATCCCTTGTGCAAGGCGCGGCGAACGCCGATCCTGACCCGATGGCCATCGACTTCGCGAAAGCCCGGGTGTGCAGCGTGGCGCGGAGGTGCCGCCGATGCGCCGTGACGCTGCCCGGTCGTTTCAGCGTCGGGGGGAACCCGGTGCGGACAAGGGCGCTTTGGATGGATCTGACGGCCGGCAAGGCCCGGGAGGCGCAATCGGTCGTGACCCAGACTCCTCCATTCGACATCCGCCTGAAGCGGCCCACGCTCCGCGGCAGCGCCACCGCATGAGCGAGCCCGTCGCCGCCCGGAGCCTGAGCGCCCGCTCCCCGGCCTTCATGATCCTGTTCGCCGTCAGCCTGGTCGCCGCGGCCGGCAATATGGGCCTGCAGTCGGTGCTGCCGGCCATCGGTCGCGAGTTCGGCCTGGCCGACACCCTCGTCGCCGCCGCCTTCGCCATTTCGGCCCTGATGTGGACCCTGGCCTCGCCCTTCTGGGCCCGGCTGTCGGACAGTCTGGGCCGCAAGCGGGTGATCATGATCGGCCTCGGCGGCTTCACCGCCTCCATGGCCGGATTCGGCCTGGCCGTGACCTCGGGGATCGAGGGCTGGCTCGGCGTCGGCGTGGCCTTCGTGCTGATGGTGCTGGCCCGGACGGTCTACGGCGTGTTCGGCTCGGCCGCGCCGATCGCCTCCCAGGCCTATGTCGCCGACCGGACCGGACCGGCGGACCGCACCCAGGCCATGTCGTTGCTGGCCTCGGCCCAGGGGCTGGGCACGGTCGCCGGGCCGGTGCTGGCTCCCTTTTTCGTCCTGCCCCTGATCGGCCTGGCCGGCCCCATGTATGCCTTCGCCGCCCTCGGGGCCGCGGTACTGTTCCTGGTCTGGCGACGCCTGCCCAGCGGCGAGGTCGTGCGTATCCCCTCGCCCAGCGGCAAGCCGGACCACGCGGTCGGCCGGGGCCTGTGGAAGGACCGTCGCGTCCGAGCCTTCCTGATCTACGGCCTGCTGGTCACCGGCACCCAGGCGGTCAACATCTCGGTGCTGGGCTTTCACATCATCGACGAGATGGGGCGCGGCGGGACCAGCGTCAGCGCGGCCCAGCCCTTTATCGGCCTGGCCATGTTCGCCGGGGCGCTGGGCACGCTGATGGTGCAGTGGGGCCTGATCCCGCTGCTGAAGCTGCAACCCCACGCCCTGATGCGCTGGGGGGCGGCGATCGCCCTGATCGGCAATCTGCTCAGCATCTCCGCGCCGGGCTATTTCGGGGCCGTGGTCGGCTATGCGGTGATCTCTATGGGGATCGGCTTCGCCCGGCCGGGCTTCACCGCCGGGTCGTCCCTGGCGGTCGGCGATCATGAGCAGGGCTCCGTGGCCGGGCTGATGATGTCGGTCGCCGGTCTCAGCTTCCTCGGCCCGCCGGTGATCGGCGTCGCCCTGTACCAGCTGGCGATGCCCGCCCCCTTCCTGGCCAACGCGGTGCTGCTGGCGATCGCCTTCCTGGTCTGCTTCACCAGCCCGCAGCTGCGTCGCCTGACCCTGGCCGCGACGCCCGCCGCCGATGGCCCGTCGTCCGTGACCCCTCCGGCGTCCCAGCCGGGTCCGGAAGGCAACCGCTGAGCATCTTCCTTCCGCAACGGAGCCGTGCGAAACCCCGCCCATGGAGACTGCCAAGATCGAGAAACGCGTCGGAGTTCAGGCCAGCACCGAGCGGCTTTGGGACATCCTGTCCGACCTGCCCGGCTGGAACCGCTGGAATCCGGTGGAGACCGGACTGGAAGGTGCCATCGCCTTCGGCGGCCGGATCAGCCTGACCGAGACCATTCCCGGCCTGACCCAGCGGCCGACCACGGTGCGCATCGCCGACTGGCAGCCCTATGCCCAGCTGATCTGGGCCGAGAAGCGTGGCTGGGCCTTCGATGTGGTCCGCTATTTCGAGATCGAGGAGCTGGTCCCGGGCAGCTGTATCGTCGCCAACGGCTTCATCTTCTCCGGCCTGCGCGGCGAACTGTTCCACGACCGGCACCGCAAGACCCTGCGCGCCGCCTGCGAGGCGGTGGCCGAGGGCCTGCGCCGCGAGGCCCTGACCGCCCCCTAGCCGCCTTTGGCCATCGTATCCTGGATGTTGATGATCGCCGGGGTCAGAATGACGATGAACAGAACCGGCAGGAAGAACAGGATCATCGGCACCGTCAGCTTGGCCGGCAGCGCCGCGGCCTTCTTCTCGGCCGCCGACAGGCGCAGGTCCCGGTTCTCCTTGGCCATGGTTCGCAGGGCCGTGCCCAGCGGCGTGCCATAGGTCTCGGCCTGGGTCATGGCCGTGGCCACCGAACGGACGCCCGGATGATTGGTGCGCCTGGCCAGGCCCTCATAGGCCATGCGCCGGTCGGGCAGATAGCTCAGCTCGGCCGACAGCAGGGTCAGTTCCTCGGCCAGATCGATCGATGAGCCCCCGATCTCCTGGCTGACCTTCTGGATGGCCGCCTCGATCGACATCCCGGCCTCGACGCAGATCAGCAGCAGATCCAGCGCGTCCGGAAAGGCCTGCATGATCGAGGTCCGGCGCTGCGAGATCCGGTTCGAGATATACATGTTCGGCGCATAGAAGCCGGCCAGGGCCGAGGCCATCACCGCCGTCACCCGCGTCATCGTCGGCAGGCCGAAATCATTGAACACAAACAGATAGAAGGCCGTGAAGGCCATAAAGGCGAACGGCATCGAGAAGCGGAAGAAATAGAAGGTCGTCAGGGGTTTCGGTCCCCGGTAGCCGGCCTGGGCCATCTGTTCGGTGACCTTGGGATCCTCGATCAATTTGCTCAGGTTCAGCCGGTCGACAACGCGCTTCTTGAAGCCGTCGTCGGTGTGTCGCAGGCCGCCGGGCCCCGTGGCCATGGCCTGGCGCGAACGGCGCTTCAGCTCGTCGCGACGCAGGGCGACGGCCTTCATCCGGCTCTCCAGCTTGACCTCGCCGCCCAACGACCCCAGCAGGCTGACCAGGGTGGCGAACACGGCCAGGGCCACGCCCAGGCTCAACAGGTTCCGGGGGTCGGTGAAAAACGCGATCATGTCGAGGACCTGCCCATCAGAATTTGAACGCGATCATCTTCTTCATCACGAAGACGCCCAGGCCCATCATCGAGGCGGCCACGAACAGCATGAACTGCCCGCGCGGGTCGGTGAACAGCACCATCATGTAGGCGGGGGTGGTCATGGTCACCAGGATCATCACCGCCGGCGGCAGCGAGCCGATGATGCCGGCCGACGCCGTCGCCTCCGACGACAGGGCCTTGATCTTTTCGCCCATCATCCGCCGCGCCCGCAGCACCGTCGACAGATTGGTCAGGGCCTCGGCCAGATTGCCGCCGGTCTTCTGCTGGATCGAGATGACGATGGCGAAGAATTTCAGCTCCGGCGTCGGCATCCGCTCGTACATCTTGTCCAGCGCCTGGGGCAGGGTCAGGCCGACGCCCATGCCCTCGACCAGGTGCTGGAATTCCGGACCCAGCGGGGCCGGGCTCTCGCGGCCGATGATCTTGAAGCAGTCGTGGACCGGCAGGCCGGACTTGATGCCGCGTACGATGACGTCGACGGCATTGGCGAACTCGGACGAGAATTTCTTCATCCGCCGCTTGCCCAGGAAGCCGACCACCCAGCGGGGCAGGCCCAGACCAAGGACAATGCTGGCCCCCAGGGCGAGCAGCAGGTTGGAGGTGAACAGCACGACCAGCAGCAGGGCGCTCACGCCGAGGCCGCCGCTGACGAGCCAGAAGGTGCGGATGGTCATGGCCAGTCCGGCGTGCTTCAACTTGGCCGCCATGGTCATGCGGGCCTTGCGCTCCTTGCGCTCGACCTCCTGCAGCTGCGTCATGATCTGCTTGCGGCGGGCCTCGGGCGTGTTGGCCGCCGTGGCCGCCTTGCGCGCGTTGGTGACCTTGGGGGTACCGAAACTCTGGGCCCGCTTCACGGCCTCGCTGCTGGAGTCGTCGCCGCCGACGAAAACCCAACCGAGGCTGCCGATGGTGATGAAGGCCAGGACGGCGGCGAGGATCGGCAACATGCTGCTACTCCGCCGCGTCGAGGGCTTCGGCCAGTTCCCGTTCCAGGCCGTAGTAGCGGGCCCGGTCCCAGAAGCGCGGCCGGGCGATGCCGGTCGACCGGTGGCGGCCGATGATCTTGCCGTTTTCGTCCTCGCCGGTGATCTCGTAGACGAACAGGTCCTGGGTCACGATCACATCGCCTTCCAGGCCGACGACCTCGGTGATGTGGGTGATGCGCCGGCTGCCGTCACGCAGACGCGCGGCCTGGATGATGACGTCGACCGAGCCGACGATCATCTCGCGGATGGTCTTGGACGGCAGGCCGTAGCCGCCCATGGTGATCATCGATTCCATCCGGCTGATGGCCTCACGCGGCGAGTTGGCGTGCAGCGTGCCCATCGAGCCGTCGTGACCGGTATTCATCGCCTGCAGCAGGTCGAAGGCCTCCGGGCCACGCACCTCACCGACGATGATCCGCTCGGGACGCATGCGCAGGCAGTTCTTGACCAGATCCCGCATGGTGATCATGCCCTGGCCCTCGAGGTTCGGCGGGCGGGTCTCCAGACGCACCACATGCGGCTGTTGCAGTTGCAGCTCGGCCGCGTCCTCGCAGGTGATGACCCGCTCGGTCGGATCGATGAAGGCGGTCAGGGTGTTGAGCAGCGTCGTCTTGCCGGAGCCGGTGCCGCCCGAGATCACCAGGTTGCAGCGCGAGGCCCCGATGACGCCGAGGACGCGCGCCCCTTCGGGACTGATGGAGTTGAACTCCACCAGGTTGCGCATCGTCAGCTTGTCCTTCTTGAATTTCCGGATCGTCAGGGTCGCGCCGTCGATGGCCAGCGGCGGGGCGATGACGTTGACGCGCGACCCGTCGGGCAGGCGGGCGTCGCAGATCGGCGAGCTCTCGTCGACGCGGCGGCCGACCTGCGACACGATCCGCTGGCAGATGTTCATCAGCTGGGTGTTGTCACGGAAGCGGACATTGGTCAGCTGGACCTTGCCGTTGACCTCGATGAACACTCGGCCGGCCCCGTTGACCATGATGTCGGCGATGTCGTCGCGGGCCAGCAGCGGCTCCAGCGGCCCGTAGCCGAGGACGTCGTTGACGATGTCCTGGACCAGATGCTCCTGCTCGGCCACGGACATGGAGACGTTCTTGATCGCCACCAGCTCGGCGACGATGTCCCGGATTTCCTCCGACGCGGCCTTGGTGTCGAGCTGGGCCAGCTGGGCCAGGTCGATGGTGTTCATCAACGCGTTGAAGATGGTGGTCTTCGTCGCATGGTAATAGTCGGACTGCTCGCGAACGACCTCGACCGCCTGGGCCTTCTTCAGCTGCTCGAAGCCCGGGGTGGCCTTGGGGCCGGGACCACCGGAACCGGCCTCGGGCTGGGCCGCCGCCTTCGGGCGCGCGGCCAGGGCATCGAGACGA
>TARA_R110000868_G_scaffold14414_2_pt1 | contig 70516 bp, 95 predicted proteins | sample TARA_R110000868 | Tara Oceans TARA_R110000868 (sample SAMEA4397489) | marine metagenome | biome: Polar Biome; feature: [SRF] surface water layer (ENVO:00010504); material: water (ENVO:00002006), including particulate matter (ENVO:01000060) such as... | depth 5 m | reverse complement strand
TGCTTTCTCAGCCAAATATTTTAATGTATTGGACATCTCAATTTGATTGTTTTCTAAAACTCCTACTCCAATAGCTTTCTTAAATAGGTTCATTGTTGGTTTATGTAAAACTTTCCACCCACCGAATAAAGCCGCTATTACCGCACATACCTTTAGAATATCGTCAGAGTACTCGTGAAAGAATTGGTACATAATTTTTTAGCTTCACTTCCTGTGTGAGAAGTTTTTTTTAGTTGTTATTTTTATATTTATTGAACTGATTGTGTACTATCAGGTTCAATATATTGCATATGACCTTTTGTTGTTTCATTTATAAACTTAGGATCTAATATAAGAGGTTTAGCAATTCTTGCATTTGGAGGAGTACTATTAGCTGTTACAAAATCCATTGTAAAAAATACATAACCATCCATTATTAAGTTAGTGTATTTTTGTGCTGTAAAATCTGCATATATTAGTTTATACCATTCATCTAATGTATGTCCTTGAGCTAACCATGGTCCAAGAAATGATGGTTCTGCAGATCCTATTGGTCTTACTTTACCTATTTTATTTAATTTCTTATATGAAGTATTTAAATTATCACATCTTGTTTTCATATAAGCAAAATCAGGTTTTACTCTATAATCATGTATTAAACAAAAATCTAGGTATTTAGCTAATGTATCTGGTACATTTACCATTGAAATGTCATTCCACCAACCAAAATAATCAGTTAAAAGAACTTTTGAAGTTCCAATATCTTTTCTTGTTTGTTGTAAATAAGAAGCATTAGTAGCCCAAGCAGATGCTTTATCTACTTGATTCCAAGGTTCTAATTCATAATTAAATGAATTATATTTAGCTGAATCTACATGTTGAGTATTCCATTTTAAACGTGTATTTAAAAATGTATTAGCTGAACTTGCTGTTGCTCCAATATCGTTAACCTTTGTTTCTTTTCTTATTCTTTTAAATAAACTTGTAACATAAGCATCTGTAGCTCCATCTATTGAATACCAATAAATAGTACTTGTTTTATATTTATTTAAATTTGTAATTAAAGCATCTTCACTTGCTTTTACTCCAGCAATACTTTTAAGTCCAGAGACATACATTCCTCTATTAATAGTATCCTTTGAGACTATAAGAGTATCTACAGGTTTTACAGTATCTTTTACAGTAATATAAATAGTATCATGTATATATACGGGTACTTTTATTGTATCATGTATTGTTTTTGTTATTGTAACAATAGTAGAATCTTTATTTATAGTAACATTTACTGGTACTTTTATATTTTGTACTGTTGTTGTATCTCCCTTAATTAAAGAAGTTAGTAATGTAAATATTAGTAAAAATAGATATTTTAATTTTTTCATAATTTTTAAATTTTAAATTATATTATACTATAGACAGAACTATCAGAAACAGTAATTAAGTCTGATTCTTCTGTTAATGCTATTTGAATTTCATCAAATACAATAGGTATTCCTTCTCCTGCAACAAAAGAAACTCCATTTGTAGATTCTTCTGAGAAAATAGGTCTGCCTTTTAATAGAATTGTAACAGTACCAATAAGTTTAGTACAGCTTACTTTTCCAATTTGTACAGAGTTTTCTCCTACAGTCATATCACTTTCCAGTAATGTTGTAGATTGTTCTTCTGTTGATACTTCTGCTGCATTTAAAAATGCTGCTGCATAGTTTTGTTTTTCTGTTGTGTTCACCTTTTTATGTTATTAGTGTTATTGTTTTAAATGTTATTCCATGACAAAAACCCTTTGGTTCATCAAATAAACCTGATGCATTCCATATAGAAATAAACAGTTGATTAGCGCCACCTATTTCTCCATAAGCAAACGTAGGGTCTCCTGTATCATTTCTTGCCGAACCTCCGATTATTATTGTATTTGTCGTCCAACATGAAGAAGAGGCTGTAACTTCATAAGGGGTATTGCTTCCTGTAAGACCAATTGAATAAGTAACCCCTGCAAAACAATCTTTTATGGGAGTTATAAATAATGTAGTAGCTCCATCATCAATAATTAAAAACTCTTGTTCTATTATAGCGACAAGCGTATTGTTTGCCACATCATAGGTACATGGAACATATTGACCAACAGCAGTGACGAAGGCTTCTGCGTTATTATCAAACACCCCTGGTGTATCTGCTGTGTCATTACTTAAAGCCTGTACCCTTACAGCACTAACACCTCCAGGAAGAAAAGTTGTTGGTCCTGAAACTATATTATAGTATTGATTTTGATATACGCTTGTTGTTAAACTATCTAAATCAATATTGGTAGTTTCTAAAGAGAATAGTAAACTCCATGACCCTGAATCTTTCAACCAAATATTAATTCCTAATTCAGAGCTAATATAATAGTCTCCATTAGAGCCGCCTGTTGGTGGATTTAATGGACCGTAAGTTATAGTAGAACCACCACCTCCAGAACTTCTAGAACCTTTGGTATTTAATTTTTTTCTTGTTTTACCTGCTGCCATTTTATATGCTTGTTAAAGCTATTTCAAAATTTAGTCTTATTTTTAAATGTTTTTATAATTTTGTAATTACTTTTTATATTTTATAGATCACTCACTAATGCTCTTTGCAGTCGTATTGTAGTTTTATCTAAAACATCGTCTGATAAATCAATAAATCCTGTTCCTGTATTTGTAACAAATGTTTTAATGATTAATTTAAAAGCTGAACCATATGTTACACTTATATAATAAATAGCGTCTTGATCTACAAGTCTTATTATTTCAAAAATAGGTAAAAAGATATTATTTGCCTTAAAATGATCTCCTGTTACATTAAGATTATATTCACCTAAACTAACATAGTCAAAGTTAGGAGTTTCTCCTAAATTATTTAAGTGTGTATTAGTTATACTAGGTTCAGTTGAACCACTTTGATTTAACCTTCCTGTCCATAAATCTGCTATTCCGTTTGGCTTGTCTAGCTTGAAGTCAGCTTTAAAAAAACAAGGAGTATAAAAATTCTTTACAGTTGTAATTACTTCTGCCCATGCTTGAATATTAAATTTTCCACTAATATCGCCTACTAATATTATAGATTCTATTTCATTTGCTACAATAGGACCACCTCCTGTTCCAGTAACTTTGTACCATTGTCCAGGTATTGCAGTACCAGTACCGCCAACATTCTGAATTGTTTCTGCTTGAGCCTTAGTAATTGGAATAAGCCTTTGTAGCTGTTGATTAAAATAATTCCAATCTGTAGCTGATAAATAACCACTAGTAGTTGTACTTGCTGGAGGCATTGATATTGCTGGAGTAGTACCTCCTGAAGACACAACAGGACTTGTTCCAGATACCGCTGTAACTGTTCCACTTCCTTTGCTATTAAACGTACTCCAATCAGCAGATGATAAAGCACCTCTATTAACAGCAGAAGCTGTAGGTATCTGTAAATTAACATCAGGAGTAGTAGTAGGATTATTTATCGTTAAAGATATATCAGTTCCTGTAGTTCCTAACGTTTTTGATACTGCAGTTACAGTTCCACTACCTCCTCCACCAGAAGCTCTTGATCCTTTAGTATTAATTTTTTTTCTAGTCTTACCTGCACTCATTATTTAAAGTATTGTACTTTTAAGTATTTTGTATTTGCAGCATCTACAGCTATTACTCTAAAAGCATTTAAATTTTGATGATTTAATATTTCTACTGTATCAAAATCTCCTAATGGAACACCTGCTCCTGAAGACGTAGCTCCAGTAACTGGTGTAGTTGAATTATCTGTTGTATATCTTACAGCTTTATTAGCATCTGTACTTCCTGCTGACTCTACTGTAATTTCAGCACTTTGAGCAGCACTAGGTACTGTTAATCTTACTACAGTAGAATTAGTTACTGCTAAGGTTTCATAACCAACACAAGGTCTTCCATTATTAGCTTGAGATATTAAATCTCTCATTTGCATTAATAATGCTTGAGTTGTGTTTCCTTCTATTTTTGCCATTTTATTTATTTTTTATTCTATTATATCTAATTGATTTGTATCTGAATTAAATGTTACAGTAACTTGATCTGAATTTTGATCTTCACAACAATCACAAGAACATATGTTTTTTATATTTTCAAGTAATGTTATCATTTCATCACATGAAAAACAAGATTCATTTCCAGGATTATCATCACATTTAATTGCATTTATAATTAAAGTTAAAGCTGTTATATCTTGCATAACTGGAAAAGCTAGATCTTCTCTTCCTTGTTGCATGAATTTAATATATTTTTTTGATAATTTACCAGCACAACATTGAGCTTTATAAATCTGTACTTTATATTCATCATAAGATAAATTTGTACATTCTGTTTTAATTGTAAAGCTTTGAATTACCTGACAATCATTATCATCAGTTATAGTAACTGTATAAGTTCCTGCAATTAAATTAGTTATACTTGAAGTAGTATCTCCAGTATTCCAAAGATAAGAATAAGGATTCAATCCTCCTGATATATATGATAAAGTAATTGATCCGCCTATAGCTAAACCCTGTGGTATTTGAATTACTTCATAAATTGGACTAATTTGAGATGGGCTACTTATTGTTATATTTCCTATATTTGAATAACAACCATTAATATCAGTTGCAAAATATTCATATGTCATTGGAGCTAATCCAGTAAATATACCATTTGTATTTGTTATTGTTGTTCCAGAAGGAAACATCAAATAATAATCATAACTTGAACCTGTTCCACCTGTTGCAGTTAATGTAATATCTCCATTTGTTCCTAAATAACATGTAGGATTATTACTTACAGCAGATAGATTTACTATACTAGGTTGAGTTACTTTTATAGGGTCAATTACATTTGAACCACAACCTAATGAGTTAAAAGCTTGTGCTGTATATTCTCCATCAGGAATATTAGTAAATATACCTGTTGTATTAGATTGATATATAGAACCTGGTATATTTAAATTATAAGTATAAGTTCCAGGTGTACTTGGAGTTATAGTTACTGTACCAAATCCTCCATAACATGTAGGTTCAGTATGTGTAAAACTTATTGTAAATGAACTTCCTGCAGATATAAATGCTCCTTTAACTACAAAACATCCTGCTGAAGGATTTCCTGAAAGTACAGCAACATTATATAATCCTGCAGATACAGTAGCACTAGTATTTCCTGTCCAAACTGGAGGTAAAGGATCTTGTACTATAGAATATAAATAAGGAGCAATTCCTCCTGTTATATTTGATATAGTTATACTTCCAGCATTTCCAGCACAATCTCCATCTACAGCAGTTACAACAAAATCTATAATAGCTGGTTCAGTAATAGTAATAGAATTACTAGTAATTGAAGTAGCTGCATTATCTGTAACTATACATCTATAATCTCCTGTTGGTAATCCTGTAATTTGGTCAGTAGTAGCTCCAGTACCTGAATATGTTGTCCAAGTAGCTGTTCCTACATCATAAAATTCCCATTGAAAACTATAAGGTTGAACTCCTCCTGTAATATCTACAGTAGCCATTCCATCTGTTAATCCATTACATGTAATATCACTTTTAGTAGTATTTAGTGTAAAAGCAATTACAGGAGTAATATTTAATTGTCTCATAAATTCTTGGTCAAAGACAATCATTGTATCAAAATTTATGTAACTATTTAAATTAGTTCCTCTAGTTCCACCTGCAGTTATATACTCATTAAATGTAGAATTAGTTTGAGTAGGATAACATGCTGGACATATTCCTCCACTTGGTGGTACTTCAGCTACATATTGCCAAAGTTCATCAAGAGATAAAGCATTATATGTTGGAGGAGGAGGACTCATAGTTGTAGTATTACAACAAACACATATTGTAGTATTTCCTCCTGTATCTGTAGCTTTAAAATCTGTACTAGAACTGTGTGGAGTAATACTTCTACCTTCCATAATATATCCAGAAAAATTATTATCTGTATTATGTGTTGGACAAGAACTATTATTATTAGTAGTACTTTCCATAGAAAAGATAACTCCTATATTTCTAACTAAACTATCTGAGATAATATCATTAGAAACTCTTTTATATCCTCCTGTAGGTAATCCTCTATCTACTCTAAAATCTTTTACGCCACTACTTGTAGCATTAACTGGATTATTTGCAGAGTCAACCATAGTTAAGGAGTTTACTCCTAATGTACCTAATTTTGCTCCTGCTGGAATAAAAGCTCCACTTAATCCAATTCCTCCAACTACTCCCCAAACTGTTGTATTAGTAACAACATTACTACCTGCAGTAAAAGTTCCTACATATGTAGCTCCACTAGCATAATTTCCATCTATATAATCAAATGTTGGAAATCTTTGATAAGCTGTAAGAAGTATTTTATTTACTCCAGCTTGATATAATCTAGCAAGTTGTCTTTGTTGAGAAGATGCTGTTGCTTTAAAATCATATGTAGGAAAACCTACATAAATATCTATTAGTTCTCCAGAACCATAAGCTGCAATATATTGACAAGCTTTCTGCATTCTGTATAAAAAAGTATCATAATCTACAGTACTATTAGCATCTGCAAAAGTAAGATGTCTCCAAGAACTAGCTACTCCTGTAGTTGTAAAAGGTCTATCTAAAGTTAGAGTATTTGCGGTAACAGAAACTACTTGTCTCCATTGACCATTTGCAGATATAAAATCATTTACTCCTATTGCTTCAGTAAGAAAATTTATAGTACCAGCAGTTTGTGCTGTTAATCTTCCTTTATTAAATCCTCCTACAACAGCATTTCCAAGTTGAACTCCTGTAGATTTTAAAAGAGCTTCATTATATGGAAAATTCCAAAATTCTGTTTCTATATTAATCCAATTAAAAGCTTTTTCTGGGTCATAAGAAACAGATTGATTCCAATTAATTATTTTTTTAATTTGAGAAATACCGTCACTATCTGAATATAAAACACCTACAGAATTCATTTGAGGTTGAGCTACATCTAAGATAGCAGCTCTATTTACTATTCCTCCATCATTATGAAATCTTGGTAATACAGTATTTAATATATCTGCTCCAACTCCTGTTCCTGATAAAAAGTTTTCAGAAGTTACAGAAGAAGTAAATGCAGAATTAGCTAGACCATAAAATAAACCATAATTATATCCATATTGAGCAGTATAATTACAAAGGTCTTCTATTTTATTTCCAAGAGAATAATTTCCATAACCATCTGTACCCAATAATTGAGTATAAGGGTCTGTATTAGATCCTTTTTCAAAAGAGTTTATATATAAACCTAATAGTGTTGGTGTACTATTTGCAACTGACATATTGTTTTATTTAAATTTTAAAACCAACCTATTTGTTCAACTTTTAATACTCCTGACCATCTAATGTTTGTAGCTGCTATTCCAGTAACTGTTAATACTAAATTAGGTGTGCTAACTGTAACAGCTAAAGCTGCTGCACCCATGGTTGCATCTTGAGCAAATTGAGTACTAACATTTTGATATGTTCCTGTAGCAGGGTCTAAGTATAATACAGAATCTACTAAAGAAGCAAATCCATCAATTGTACTATTTTTAACTAGACATTTAAATATCCAAGAAGCTACTTTTTCAGTATCTGTTCTAACTCCTACAATAGTTCCTTCTACCATCCAAACACTGTTTGTAGGAATAACTAAAGCTGAACTGTTACCTGGCATCATAGTTAATATTGATGGAGTAGCATTAGTAGTTAAAAGTCCTTGTGGTATATATCTTGTTTGAGATTGACCGTATTTTCCAGAATCAAAATTACCATGTCCTTGAACATGTTCTCCTGGAAAACTTATTTGAGGTTCTTTACCTACTGCAGAACTTTGAAGTCCTGTAGCAGCAGTTTGTCCAAAATAAGCAGCATTGAAAGCTGCTGTGGCTCCTGCAACTATATTTGCATATTGTCCTAGTGACACAGAACCATCAGCTCTTGCTTTAGAACCATTTCCTAAAGCTATAGCTGCAGCACCTGAAGATATAGTATTAGGACCAATAGCTATTGCATCTACTCCTGATGCTACAGAACCAGCTCCTAAAGCTGCAGACCTTGTACCAGAAGATGTTCCTCCCATACCTGATACAGATTTATCTCCTGAAGCTACTCCAGAATCATTTAAAGCTATTGCTGAAACACCAGATGCTCCTCCTGGAGCTGCTGTATTCTGTACAAAGGCATCAGTTCCTGCTGCTGGTATAAAAGGTCTTGGAAAGCCTTGCCATAGTATCCATTTAGTTCCATCAGAAGTTGTACTATCTGAAATACAATATAAAATATCTTCTGTAAAGAATCTTCTTTTATTTGATACTCCTAAACCACTATCTGATAAAGTACCATTTGCTGTGGCTCTATAAGCTGAACCATAAGAAGCTGTTGCAGGATATGGTTCTGCAGTTCCTAAAGTACCAAAAGTTCCTATAATAAAAGCTCCTGTAGCACCTGCTGGTCCTGGGTCTCCCTTTTGACCAGTAAGATAAAATTCTATATATAAGTCATCTCCTCCAACAAAAACTGAAGCTGAAGTACTAGATAAATAATTAACATTTAAAGTTTGATAAGCTCCACCATCTACTACTGAATTGATTGAGTAAACAGCAAACTTAGTTTCATCTCCTTTTTTAGTAATTTTAATAAATCCTTTTATTGCTGAATTACTTGTAGTACCTACTGCTGTAAGTAAAGCTGAAACATCAACAGCACTAAGATTAGTTTCATTGATGTATATTAATGCAGATAAAGGTAAGTTTGGTCCAGAGAAAGCTATGTTTCCTGAGCCTGGGTCTCCACCAAAAGAACCATAATTTAATAGATTATATAGAATACCTGAAGAAACTCCATCTGTTCCGTTAGTACCATTTGTTCCATTAGTACCTGCAGTACCATTTACTTTTCTCCAAAGTCCTGTAAAGTCTCCTGCTGTAGGAGTAGTTATTGGAGAAGAAGTATTTAAAACTGCAATATAAGGTTGAGCCTCATCTTGAGGATAAGTAAAGTTAGTTCCAGTATTTGTAGTAGCTGAAGCTATGTAAACATAGGCTGAAGCACCATCAGCTCCTGGAGTTTGAGCTGGTATATTTATTTGAATAGGATCATTACATCCTTGACCAATACACATTAGTTAATTTATTTTTTAGTTACAAGAATCACAATTTTTAATACCACAATATGAAGTTAAAAAATCTATAACTTCTTGTGCTCCTACATTATCAAAACAAGCAGCTAAATAATCTGCTTTGTCTTTTAACATGTACATATCTCTATATTGTTGTTGTTTTTTAGTTTTAGTTTGTTCAGAACAATTAGAACAAAATGTAATTTCTTTTAGTTTTTGATTTAAACAACAACATACTTGACAAGTTTGTGCTGAATAACAAGATGTAGTATATGTTAAAGAACTATTTAAACTGTATATTTTATATACAAATTTATATACACCATCATCAAGTTTATTTGAGAAACCAAGCATTGCAGCTGTAATCTCATATGTTATATATCCAGTTGTTCCTATATTACTTACATTGGGAACAGTATTTGGAATTGTTAAAGAAATTATATTTCCACTAGGTAAAGTTACATCTAGAAATATTCTATCTGTATCAATATCATTTGGATCAAAATTAGAAACTCCAGTTGGATCATAACCAGTTGGAGCACTTACAGAATTATATAAAGGAGTAGCATCATTAAAGTAGAAGCTTTCACAATTTGATGATTCTGTAATATTTATTTGAAGTTGAAAGCTCATTTTTTTAATTTAAGAAATTAATATTAGAAAAAAGGGGCAAGACAGAATAACTGTCTGCCCCTTGGTAGTTAAAAAAGAATAAAGTAATTAGACACTCACGTTAGGTAAACTAACTGGTGATGATGCCATCCATGGATTCAATTGTGACAAAAGTAAACCACTCATTGTGTTTCCATTTGATGTATCTGGAATAAATACAAAAGATTGAATTCTCATTGCAGCTGTTCTTGTAATTGCTGATGCTCTTTGAGTATCTGCAGATTCAATTGCAATAGTGTCATATGCTGGGATTGTACCAGTTACATCAGTATAATGTCTTCCAGTAGGAAGAGGAATTACTGTTCTGTTCAATGCTCCATCGTTACCTTGAGAGAAGTATTCAAATTCTGCAACTTCTCTATAGTCACCTTGACCTCTTGATGCTGTTGTAGGATTAGAAACAGTTGTTGCTCCAAAACCTTTAAGATCAAAATGGAAAGTTACTTTATTGAATTTGAAATCTGAATAAGGAGGAATACCCCATGTTAGAGGAAGACCTGTAAATTTAAGTCCCCAATTTGTAGCTGTTGCTACAATACCTGCATCACCAGATGTAGCATCTAAAGCTGCTGCAGTTGTACCTTGGAAAAATGTATGAATTCTTAGTTGTGTACTTGTCAAAGAAGAATCTGTACTAGGTGTTGCTGTTACTATATAAACTGGAACATCAGTTGTTACACCAGAACCAGTAGAACCAAGTCTAAGAATTGCTCCTACTACTTGAGCATTTGCTGAAGTTGCAGATAGTGTTACAATGTTTGAACCATTAACTACTGCTACTGTACCAGCACTTGTCCAATCAGCTGCAGTACCATCACAAAGTACTTCACATTTTACTTGTGGAGCTACACCTTGGTTATTAGATCTAAATGAATCTAAGTTAAAGTTACTAGAAAGTGTTTGAGCAATTCCTTGTTGTGTTGGAGACAAAGTAGCATAGTCATATACTTTTCTATACTTTTGTTCTGACCACATCATATCATCCCAATCACCTACATAAGTAAGCAAATATTCTGTACTTGAATTATCAATTGATCCTGTAGTACCATTATAACCAATAGTAGTTACTTGTTCTGTTGTTCCTGCTACTCCATCAATACCTTTAAAAGTATTTACATCTCTAGCAAAAATTCTTGCTGAATAGTTAAGTTGACCACTATTCATAGCTACTAAACGAATACTTGGATATGTAGCTGCAGTTGCTGTTGTTGGAAGAATTTCTTCTTTACCTGTAGAGGCTCTCATACCTACAGCAACGATTTGTCCTTCTGGAAGAGCATTAATATTATTTGCAGAAACAAGTGTTGCGATAGCTGTTCCAGCTACATCTCCACCTATTAAAACAGACATTACATTATTTTGTGTTTGTGTTGACATTTTTTAAATTATTTTTTAAGAGTTATTTTTATCTTAGTTTTTTTAATTATTTATCAGTAATTATAGTACAATGAATGTAATAGTTACTGCACCATTTAGAACTGCTACTCCTACGTTAGCTATTGTTAAAACAATAGATCCTGAACCTGGAGCAATTTTAGCAATTACTGGAGCACCTGTAGTTCCTCCATAAGTAGTGATTTGAGCAATAACAATTGAATCAGTTGTTACTGTATTATTAGTTATAGTCAAAGCTGTAACTGGAGAACCAGTACCTCCTGTTGGAGAAGTAGTTAATGTTGCAGAAGTAAACTTACCTGCTACAGCATTAATTGTTGGTGTATTAGAAGCACTTGTAGCTGTAGTTTTATTAACACCTGCTCTTGCATTTAGATATGCAACAACAGCATTAAAGTCTGAAGCTCTTGCTTGTTGATTTAAACCTACTCCTGGTTCAAGTTGATTTACTCTTCCTTGACTAGATGTTATAATTGGTTGTAATGGACTATTTATTGGTGCTGCCATTTATTTATGTTTTTTTAGTTATTCTATTTCTTTCAATCTTTCAATTGATTCTTGAGTTCTAGGAGATTCTATATCTCCAAGTGCATTTCTTACTGCTATTCTTATAATTTCTCTATAACATTCATCTTTAAGATCCATTGTAGCAGTTCCAGGTAATCCTAATGGATTTAATCTTTGTGCTTTATCTATCTTAGCTGGATTTTTTAAGTATCTTAAATGATAAGTTACTAAAGTAAATCCTACTGGTGTTATAATTTCAAAGTGCTCTTGACTATTAAATCTACCAAAAGGTAATCTATATCCTCCATTTAAACTTGGTCTTGCAAATGGATTAGAAACCATTGTATTATATTGATCATGTGTTAATGCTTGTACTTGAATTCTAGCAGTTATAGTTTGATTATTACAATCTCGATAACTTACTGTTATTTCTTCTGTTTCAGCATGTCTGTAATCTGATGGTAATGCTACAAATTGACCATTTGGTTTATTATTAGCATTAGTTACAAATGTACTGATATTAGCATTTTCAATTATACTTTGAAGATCTGATACTCTTTTTTGAGTTTCTTCTAATGATTCTCTTTTAAAGTTGTTTCCATATGCTCTTTGTTCTATGAATTCTTCTTGAGCATCTGATAAATAAAGATCGACTTCTTCTACTAAAAAATTTGGAGAATTAAGACTGTCAGTTTTATCTACACCTACTTTAAATTGTATATGAGCTTCGTTAACAATCATTTCTATTAATCTTTAGTTTTATTTTGAGGCACTGATTTTAGCTTTTAAACTAATTTGTACTTCTTGAAATTCTGGTTTTTGAATATTATTCAATGCATCTTGATAAGATTTACCTAGTACTTCACCTCCTGAAATATAATAAGCTCCTCCTGATTTTCTGATAGCTCCAATACTCATACATTCTTGTAAGAACAAAGCTGCTTTATAATCTGGTGCTTGAACAATTTCAAGAAACTTATCTGGGAATTTATCTACAAGTTCTCCTGCTTTAGCTAAAATAGCATCTGCAGTTGCAGATTTACCAAGTTTATATTTACCTTCTTCATAAACCTTTAGGAAATCACTTTGTTCTTGTAAAGTCATTTCTCCTAAAACTTTCATAGCATCTAACTTAACTCTGATTTTTTTACTATCAATTTTAGCTTCATTGTCTGTACTTGTAAGTACATATTCTGCTCTTGGATTTTCCAATGCATCAGATGAAGACAAAGCTACTTTAGAATGAATTTTAAGATAAGCATATTTTACTTTATCAATTGCACTTCTGTTTAGATCTAATGTAATACCATCTTTTTGAATTCTTGTGTAAATTTTGAAGTTACTCCAAAATTCAGAATAAGGTGATAATTCCATTAGTTTAAGACCCATTTCTTTTTCAAGCATTCTTGCTTGATCATCAGTAAGTCCTGTTTTTATGATACCCGTATCTTTATCTCTTTCTGGTGCTATTGTTGAAATTGCTCCTTCAAATAGATACAAACCATCATGTTTTACATTTATCTGTTCTAACCATGATTTTTTACATGGTTTGATTATGAATTTTCCTTTAAATACATCTAGCGGATTGCTAGGCACTGTAACTGTTTGCTCAGTTGTAGATCCTTCTTTATTAATATCTGTCTTTGCCATACTACAATTTATTTGCTTTAATCTTTAATAATGGGAGAAGCCCTATTGCCTCTCCCTATTAAAGTGTGTTTATTTTATTAGAAACTTGAAACTGATGGAATCAATTCACAAGCTGATAATGGATTCTTTAATTTGATAGCCTGTGTTGTTTGACACATCATTTTGTAACCATCAATTTCTGATCCACCCATTCCATTTACTTGAGGACCATAAGGTGTTGTACTACCGTTAACATACCATTTAAGATCTGTTCTACCTTTAACACCCATTTTCTGAATGTTTGGTTCACCATTAGTAGTACCAATGTTCATGATAGTCATACGATAGTTTTCAGTATAACCACCATCAGGGTGAGGTAATCTGTTGTCAATTACATCATCATACTCTGGCATATGCATTACTGTATATTTAATACCATTGTATCCTTTGAATTGTCTGTACTGACCACCAAATCCTAGATCATCTACTCCACCACCAATCAATCTTCTTTGATCTCCAAGTGGAACAAATACTGATACTTTATCTTCAATTAGTTTAGAAAACAAGAACATACCTCTTTCACCAGTCAAGATTACGAATTCACGTTGATCTTCAGGTAAAATGTTTATAGATAAGTTTTGAGCTACTTCATGTAGATAATCAAGAGTAAGTGTTGTGTAGTAGAATTTATGTGAAGGAGCTATTTGTTGACGCAAACCAGCACCTTGTTTAATAACAAATCCATTACTTGATCTTGTAGAGAAAGTACCATCAGCTCTTTGATTGAACTTAGAGAACATCAACTGATTAGCTTTTTCTTTTCTCCATTGCATTTCATGAACCATATCTTGCCATTTAGTCCAAACTACAACGCCTTTACCGTCCATAGTAGGTACTTTAATTAGCAATGGTCTGTCATGCATGTTTCCAGGAACTGTGTATGATTTAGACAGTTGACTGAATATATTACGCATCTCAAAGTGAGAAGTGAATTGTGGTTCACTATATTCACTATTCAATGTGTTAGTAACAATGTTGTTCTGACGAGATACATGTTTACCTTGGATCATCAATTCAGATGGAATAAATGCACCTGCAGCTCCATCCATAGATTGAACTTCGTAGATCCAGTTAGTACCATTGGCATAACCTTCTCCCATGATTCTTACTCCAAAATCTCTATCATCAAAGATAAGATAATCAGATACTCCAAATTGTCTTTCTTCTAATTCTAGTTGGAAAATTTCCTGGTTAAGACCAGCTTTACCTTGTGTACTATATGCAGATGATGTGAAACTTACAATTTTAATTGCTCGTCTATCATCTCCTTTTAGCATCCATCTAAACTCTCCATCATGTTCCATGATCTGAGTTGGATATTTAGACAAAAAGTTATCAAGACCTATATAACCTTTTTTATTGAAAACCTCTGTAACAATATCTGAAGCCAATTGTGGCTCATTCTGATATATTGAATATAAGTGATTTTCAGTAGTTAATCCAGCCCAACTCTTTGCATAAGTTACTTGTAATTGATTTAAACCTTGTACTGCCATTTTGTGTTTTTATTTAGTTTTTTAATTTTATTTATTGTCCTTTTACCATTTTCATTCCTTCTCTAATCTTATTAATGTTAATCTTATTAAGTTTAGAACCTTCTGAATATGTATTTACTGTTTTTTTAATTTCTTGAGTAGCTGTTGTTTTTAATTTAGTTTTGATAGTATCTAATTTACCATCATAAAGTCCAAACAATTGTGCTATTTTTAAATTAGCTAAAGGATCTGCAGCTATTTTTTTCATTAGAGCTGTTTGACCTTTTGAATCTGTTTTAGTATAAACTTCAAACAACTTCTGTCTTTCTTCCTTTGTTAATTTAATTCCTGGAAGAAACTCTTCTGTGCTAAGTATTTGTTTTTCAAGATTAGAGATCTGTTCATCGAATCTTTTCTTATCTGCAATCTTAGCTGCTTTAGCTTCTTTTACTAAAGATTCTTGGTATTTTTCTTCAAATCTTTGTAGTTTTTTTAAAGCTGTTTTAGCTTCATCTTCTAAAAGAACTGAATCTTCATATTTTTGAATCTTCTTTGTTATTTCTTCATTTGTTGCTTCTGGATCTGTATTAGCTATCCATTCAGCTACTAGTCTTTTTTGAAGTTCTATGTTATCAGATAACTTATCTTCATCAATACCTTTATATTCAATTTCTCTTGATTTAGAATAGATTAGTTCATCTAATGGTACTCCTTCTTGATAATTGTCAATCAACTTATGAATTTCTTCTGGTAGATTTTCTTTGTAAGATGTTACTCCTTTATCAATTGTTTCTTTAAACTTATTCTCAAGGAACTCTTCTGTATCTTCAAATTTATCTGGATCAAAGTCAAACAAGCCTTTTTCTCCTGCCCATTCAGCTAATGCTCTTACTGGTGAGTATTCTTCATTGGTTTGTTCAGTATTTGTTGTTTCAGTAGTTTGAGTAGTTTCTGTTGTAGTTTCATCAGTTTCTTCTGGTAAATCTCCTACAAATTCATCTAAACTATTTATCTCATCAACTACTTCATTTTTTATAGTTTGTGTATCTTCATCTGTTAAATTTGTTTCTTCATCAGCTGAAAATGCAATTTCTGGAATATTTAAGTTCTCTAATGCACTTAAATCTATTTTTACTTCTGCCATTTTATTATCGTCCTCTTAATTAATAGATTGTTTAATTTACAATTATACGCCATTTAATATGGGTTTTTACATTTGACCTAAAATGTAATTTTTAATCCATAGCTTTATTATTGATTTTTTACTTTTTTGGTTTTGGTTTATTTCTAGCTTTTATACGCTCAAGTTTCTCTTTATGAATAGCATCTTTTGTTTGCATGTCTTTTTCATGCCTTTGTTGTTTTACATAATGATCCTTTTCCATTTGAGTTCTTTGATTTTCAGCATCTATCTTTTTTCTTTCAAGATTTAGTTTAGCTTCTTCCATTAACTTCTGATGTGCTAATTTAGATTGTTCTAAAGCTATTTTAGCTGCATCTGTTATAATACTAGTATCTGGACCTTCAGTACTCATAGCATCATTTCCAAGAGCTTTAATTTCAGCTATTTGAATTTGATTTTCTCTATCAAGTTGTTTGTTCATATCTTCTCTATCCAACTTTTCTTTTTCCATTTCTTGAATAGCTTGAGTTTGTTGCATTTGAGCTTGTTCTTGCTGTTTCTGCATTTCCATCATTTGACGTTGTTTTTCCTCTTCACCTTCAAGAAGTTTACCTTCTATTTCAGATATACTCATTGAGTTCAAAGTTTTAACAACAGAAGAAAGATCTACTTTATCTGCTTGTAAAGCTGATTGTAATAAACCTTTATATAGATCTAGACTTTTTTCGTCTTTAGAACTATTACTTACAAATACTCCATAATCAGTATTGGCATATTTATCACCATCTACTTCAAATAATACTTGTGCTATATCATCTGTAATGTATTGAAAATTACTTGTTTTACCAATAACACATTCTTTGGATACTTCTATAACAGCTTCACAAACTCTCTTTTTAAAGAACTCATGTGGAAAAAAGTAAGGTTCAGTAATATGTGAAGATTGAACTGTAGCTCTTTCTGTATTACCAACTAATTCACTTGTAGCTATATTACCAAGTCTTTGTCTTGTTATACCTGATGTATTTTGTATTCTATCTTCAATGAATTGTAAAAGTTGAATATGTCCTTGAATATAATTACCTGTTTCTAATGGTAATGATCTCATTTGTTGACTAGGATTAGCTCCTAATCCAGCTTTCTTTGCTGCTTCACCAAAAGAATTAACAAATACAATTCCCATGGCTTGAGCATAATAAAGCCATTTTTCTATTTCCCAACCATCAGGCATTAATGATGTATCAAGAACACCTAAGTTTCCTAGATTTTTAGCAATAGCTAATTCAGTTCTATACCATATAACTAAATATAAATAATACCATGGTACTAATCTATCCATTAAAGAAACACCTTGAGCATTTGTAGCAGAATAGATAGTTCCTATATATCCTGATTTACATTCAGATAAATTAGACATCTTTCTGAATTGCTGTTTACAAGGACCACTGAGTTTATGTAGATATATATCTTGACCTATTCTAACTGATTGCCAATATTCATTTATCCAGAACCATTTAACTTTAGTTCCTTTAGGTGCTTTGAAGCTTTCTTCTACAATTGTTTCTTGTAGTTCTCCTGTTTCAGGATCTGGAAACCTCCATATACCTTGTTTCTTTTTAGACTTCCATTTTACTCTATGTACTGGAATACCCCTTAATGTATTAGCATTATCAAATGTAAATAGACTTTCTACTTCTGGAATAACAAGTGGAACATCTCCATAACCGAATATACCATTAGCTCCTTGTCCATAACTTTCTAACCAATCAATCTGATCAGCAGTTAAATATTCATAAAATTCATCTACTATTTCAGATACAGTCATGAAATTTCTTTCATATATTTTTTCTGCATCATCAAGATAGTTAGAATTATTGTTAATTTGAAAGAATGTTTCTACTGGATTTACTCTTCGTACTTTTACACCATCTCCTACTTTATCAACGCTTACTATTTCTTCTCCTGCTAAAAGAACATCTTTAAAGCAATCATTAAAAGTAATATCAAGGTTTTGATTTCTATAGTTATAATTCAACAAGTAAGTTGCTACTTGTTCAATCATCATTTTTGGAGTATAGTTTTTGTATTTTTGTAAAAGCTTTTGGATTTCTGGAGATTCTGGATCTTGAGTTTCATCAACCAATAGTTGTTCAAGAACCTGCATTATCTCCTTTTGTTTCATGCTTTGTTTTTCTGAAACAGCATCATCATTGATTGCTATTACAATTGGATTGAAGATTCTTTTAGATTCTTCTCCAATTAACAAATGAAAATATTGTGATAAAATATCATAAGGCTGAAGACTTGCTGGAAAAGTATTTTGATCTGGACCACCTTTTACACCATAAGGATGTAATGTTCTATCTATATCACCTTTATCTATTTTATTATTGAAAATTTTATAATTACGAAGTTTATTCTGAGTAGAACTTCTTCTAGTTAGTCCATAGGCATAACACACACTTATAACTCCATCAACACAATTTTCTATCCATTGTTCATCTTTCTCTGAAAATGGTAGTTTTTGTGGTGGAAAATATGCTAATGTATTTGAATCAGTACTCATTTATAGTATTGTTTATTAAAAATAATTTTGGGGAATTTACAAGTATAATCTAAAAAATCAAGTATTTTAAGAACTTGTATAAATTTTAAAGACCTCGTATAGCTCTATAAGCAGAGTTTCCAAAAAGGGGTCTATTAAAGAAATCTGAATCAGTTACTGATTTAATTTCTACTTTTTCAATATCTGGAATATATGTTCTTTCTTCTTCTAATTGATAGATTAAACACATTAAAGACATTACTCTATCACAGTTTTTTTCAGGATCATAACCAGCTAATTCTTTTAATAATGGTATGCTTCTTATTTTATGATAGTTTTTGATATTCTTTTCAACATCATAATCTTTAACTAACCATTGATATATTAAACCTTCTCCATATCTTTTTATTTGTTCTGGCATTTTAATTCCAAATGATCTAGAGTTTCCAGGTCTTTTAATAATATCATGAATTAACCTTGGTTCAGCACAAAGAAGATATAAAGAGTTTTTTGATGTAAAATAATCAAATATTCCTTTTTTCTCATTTTCATATAAAGCTCTTGCATTATAATAAATAAGTAATCTTCTACATTGTTCATAGAATTCAGCTGCAGTATCTGGTCTTGCTGTATATTCTGCAACTATTCTATTTGTAAGTTTGTTCATGATTATTAAAGAACCAAGAGAAGAAGTTCCTGATTTATCATGATCATAAGGGTCAATTCCAGCTACATAAATACCATAGGGTATTTTACCATCATCTTGTCTATAAGGTTGTTCATATAAAACAACTGGAGCATTTGAATCATCTCCCTTTTTCAAAGGAAAATTATAGATAAGTTTTGCTTTCTTGTCTTCTTCAAAGTTTACTTCTCCAGTAACATCAATAATCATCTTACCTTTATATAAAGACTTTTCATAATCTTTATCTAATTCTAATCTAGCCAATGTTCTTAGGATATCTTGAGTTGGAAAGATGTTACCTTCCAATTTCATCATAGCTTCTCTTGGAGTATTTGGATGTTCAGCTATGTATCTCTTTAATGCATGTCTATCTCTTGTATGTTCACTAACTATTTCTCTTTCTTTTTCACAAGCTTCTTTTGCTCTTACAATATCTGTATTACCATCTTCATCCATGAACCCTTCTTTGTTCATGTATTCAGGAGAAAAGAATGCGCATGGTTTATCACTATCTTCCCATTCATTAGGAATAGCATAAACACCATGACCTTTTGGACTAGAGAATAATTCATCTAATCCATCAAAGTTTGAACCTTCTTCTCCACCAGTTCCAAAAGCAACCATGAGTCCATATACAGAACCTGATTGTTCTACTGATGGTCTAGCTACTGTCCATGCTTGAGTTAAATGTGGAAATGAACCAGCCTCTTCAAATATGATAAGTTTACCTGATTTACCTCTGGCTCTGTTTGGATTATTCATTAGAGTTACTCCAATGATTTCAGACATGTAACCTTTCTCAACTGGATTACCATTAATGGTTGCTTTATAAGAAGCTCTTTTATGAAGATCAGTATCTTTAACTTGTCTTCTTTTCTTCCAAGCTGTATGTTCATTAATGAAATCCATCATTTCCCAAGTCTTACTTAGGATACCATCTTTTATTAGATATTCTTTTGTACTTGCTAATGCATAAGATTTAGAACCAGGTATTAAGAAGAAGTTTCTGTTTAACATGGCTGCAGCTTTATAACTGTAACCTCTACGTCTAGCTTTTAGAACACAAGCATGTTTATGTTTAACATTTTCTGCTTCGTGTAAATATAAAAAGTATTTATAATCACCATCCCAAAATCTAGGAAATGTTAGTTTTTTATTACCTTTAATAGTTCCATCTTCTTCATAAACTAAATTACCATTTTCATCAGGAACTGGTTCTACTAAATAAATAGGACAATAGTTTAAATAGAAATAGAAATATCCAGGAATATAATCTCCATCAGGAGCTGTATATCCATCTATACTTCTTCTTTGTTCTTCTTTCCAAAAGTTCATCCATTCTCTTGAATTTTCAGAAAGCTTTGTATAAACTTTATGTTCAAGATAATGTAAGGCTGGTTGTCTAAATTTATTTGTATTTCTCATAATTACAAATCATGGTCCTCAAAAGCACCTGATTCTTCTCCCCCTCTATTTCTCTTTGTATCCCTTAATTCTTTTCTGATGATCTCATCAAGTTTATTTAAGGAATCAATTATTTTAGCTGTATCTCCCATTGCTTTAGAAACCTCTGTTATTTTATAAAGATGATTTCCTTTATTGTCTTTAAGTTCAAAATCAACGGAATTATAATAACTCATCATTTTTTCTAAAGCAGTTCTTTGAGATTTAAGAAGTTTAATATAATGGTTTTCCTGAAACTTTTCATATTTTAATATTGCTGATAAAACCAATGGTCCAGGAGTCCATTGAACATCCTTTCCAAAAACATCATCTATAATTGCTCTTTCTCTATCTTCAGCTAAATAAGATAAATAAGAACTTTTATAATCAGCTTTAAAATAAATATAAGCCATTTCTTTTAAAGCAGTTGATTTATCTTTTGATTTATCAGCTTCCCAAACAACCTTGAATTCTTGTATTAACAAAGCAGCTGGATTAACAGTTACTATATTTTTTTCTATTTTGAATAATTGCATATTTAATTTTTAGTAGTCCTTTCTAGAGTCGAACTAAAACCAGGAGAATCAAAATCTCCTGTACTACCATTATACTAAAGGACTGATTGAGGGCAGAAAAGGACTCGAACCTTTTCCAGTAGTTTTGCAGACTACTTGACCTTCCTGATCAGATTAATCTATTTGCGCAAGTGAGAGGATTTGAACCTATAACCGATGGTTTTGGAGACCACTACTCTACCAATTGAGCTACACTTACTTACTCTTAATTATTCTAAGTTTTCTAATTTATAAATTGTTTTACTGAATACTCCAATTAGATCTTGAAGCTTATTTTGAATATCTATCATGTCTGTCATTGAAGACATTGCTGTAGTTATTCTTGTTCTTTCTCCTTTTACATATGTACAACAATCGGTTGGTAATGTAGAAGCGGGAATACTAATATTAAGCAAACCTTTATAACCTTGAATGCTTTCTGTAACATCATCTGCAGCATCACTAATTGCATCATATAGATCTCCTAAAGCTACATGTTTAGCATATGATCCTTCTCCTGATGCGTTTAGATGTAATAGTTTAATTGCATCTGCACAAGCAAATAAAGATCCACAAAATTCTGCTTCTTTAGATACTTTATTTGTTACTGGTATTTTATAATTCATTGCCATTTTTAATATTTTTTAATTCTTCAAGATTTATTGTTTTTACTAAATCTTTAGCATGTTTATTTAATCTTTCTAATTTTCTTTCTAAATAATAAACTTTAGAACTTAATAGTTTATTTTGTGTTTCTAAAACTTCTATTCTGTATTTAGCTGTATCTCCTATTATTACTTTATCTTCTTTATAAGCTTGGATAAAATTATCAATAGCTTTTCTGTTTTTCCATTTAAGGAACATTAGTTTTATATTCATTAGCTAAGTGATTCTTTAACTTTTTGACTCATCTTTTCATTTTTCATATACTGACGCATACTTTCTGTAATTACTCCTTCAATATCATGCTCATTTATAAATGTATAATATTCATCTCCAAATTTAAATGCATTGAATCCAAGTCCATATCTAGTATAAGCAAGATCTCCTGGTTTAACTGATTTAACATTTTCAGCAATTGATACTACTTGTACATATGGTTCTGTTTCAACTTTAGTATCAAGTTTTTTAATATCTCCAAAGTATGAATCTGATTCTTTAATTAGTTTTACAAATACTTTGTTAAGAGTTGGTGTTACTTCTTTTCCGAAATCTAGTTGTTTTGATGTTTTTGTCATTTTTTTCTTTTTTTAACTTTCTTTTTTCTTTTAATCTTTCTTCTTCTTGTTCTTTAAAAAACCTTGAAAATCCTATTGGTTTGTGTTCTGGATAAAATGTATCAAGTAACATTGTACTTATTAATCCATAAGAATGATTGATTATTATTAATCCTTCATTTCTTAAATGAATCTGACATTTATCTTTTATGATGTTTCCTTTAATATCTGTTATTTCACTTGGATTGGTTATATGAGATAAATGTACTGCTTTCTTTACTAATACATTCTTTTTAATTAACCTTGATGGATCTTTTTTTGAATGTATATTATATATCCTTGTTATTTCTACTATCATATTCTAACCATTTACCAAGTGGACATTGTGAATTTCCTGCTACTACTTTGGCTGATAAATTACAACCACAACCTTTATATTCTGATCCTTCTATTCTTTGTTCTGCAGTTGCAATATATAAGAATGTTTTTACTGCTTGTCCTGTCTTATTTGGATCACATCTATTATTATCTCTTAATGGACATTTATCACATATTTCAAATCTATTTTCTGATTCTTTTTTGAGTCCTTCAGGTAACAATTCTAATTGATCTAAAGCTAGGTTTGCCCATCCATTAAGTATCTGTTTTATTTGGTTTATATGCATTTTTAATTTTTACTTTTTTTAATTCCTCTATGTATAATGTACTCTTTAGTTTATCTCCTTCTGGATCAGCTTTTACTTTAGCTTTATAGTTTTCATGAACAGCGAATTTACCTAGATGTTTGAAGTTAACTCCTTTTAATGTTTTGTTTCTTACATTATCTGAAAGAAGTCTGAAAGGAGATTCACAAATAGCTCTTATTGCAGTCTTTGGTAAATTGTATTTTAAACTAAGTTTTGCTATAATTTCTTCTATTAAATAATGGTCTGCCATAGATATTTTTGTGGTTCATGAGAACTTTTAGGAACAATGAATATTGTTATCTGCATTTTTTCTGATTCAGGAATATCCTTTTCTATTTCATCTAAGTATAATAAATCTTGAACTAGCTGATCTAAGTCTGGATATAAAGTAAGACTAATCCCCATTTGGTTCTGTTGTATCTAAATAAACTTGAATTTTGAATTTACCATCTTTAGGATACTTAGTTAATGTTGGAGCTATCTTATTATCAATTATCAATCCTTTATCTTCTAAGCTCTTTATACTTTTGTTTAACTGAGAATCTGACAGATCCATTCTTTTAGCTAAATCCTTTTTAGTTGTTTCTGAAAACAATATATCATAAAGTATATCATGGTTTTGATAAGACCTGTATGTATAATGTAAAGATAAAAAGGCTGCTAAAACTCTTCTATCCATTTCTTTTAGATTCAAGATAGGATCAAGCCAAAGCAACCATTTTTCAAATAACTCTTTTTTACTCGTTTTTAATACTATCATCTTTCTCCACCAATCTTTCTACTTTAATTTCTTTCTTTTTTAACTTCTCTAACTTGAACCATATCTTATCTACAAGAAATCCTACACAGTAGGAATTAGGTTCATCATTATTTATTATATCAACTTCACAGTTACTTAAAAGTTTCATTGATAAATGAGCTACTTCATGAGCTATAGTTCCTGGAGAAGCTTTGTAATCCAGTACAATAGTATATTTGTTTCTATCTGGTACTTCATGAATAAATGTAGCTTCTGATTCAAATTGATCTACTCCCATTATTCTTTTAGAAACTTCTTTTACATTGTCAGTAACTATAACTGTAACAATAGCTTCATATGGATCTATATTTATTTTAAATTTGTTCTGTTTTGGTTTCATTTAAAGTACCCTCTTCCATATTAGACATCATTTGAGTATTAAGTCTTAATCTCAATAAGATGTTGTTAAAGTTTATTTTAGATACTCTATACATTTCAGGTTGACTGTCAAATGCATATGTATCCATCCAGTTTGCTAAATCAGCAGCATTTGACATTTTTTGTTTGGTCCATGATTTACCTTCAGTTGTCCATAGTTCTTCAAATTCAAAACCTACACAAAACTCTGAAGGATCAGGTTGGTAATATTCACTCATTTTTATTCATTTAATATATAACTATAAAACTTACTTCCTTTTTCATGCTTTTCTTTCATTTCATTATACATTCTATTGTCAAGTGCATAATAAAATATATTATCTTTTGTTATTGGATTTTTATTAAATATATTCAATATAAAGTCTAATTCTTCAAATGAATTTATTCTACCTTTGAATAATATAGTATCTCCTTTATAACATGTATTAATATAATGATTACAATCTTTTATTACTAAGCTTCCAATACAATCATTTAGATAATTAAAACTAACATGTATATGTCTAGTGTTTATTTTATCACATTTATCATGATTCATTCCATCACATTCAATTTGATATGTTTTATCAGCCTCTAAAGAACAACAACAAAGTCCTAATTCAAAACCATATTTTGTTATGATTTCTTTAAATTGATCAAAATGAAAGTTATCTTTACTCATTTATAAATTGTATTATTAATTCTCTTATTTTATCTATTTCATTATAACTTATTCTAAGTAATCTAATATTGTTGTTTAAACAGTATTCTGATTTATACTCATCTTTCATTATCTGATTATCAAACTTTTGTTGACCTTTATCCTGGTCATTTCCATAAAAGTCTTTAATGTATTCAAAGTGTTGTATTCCATCATATTCTATACAGATATTCTTTTTTGGTAAAAAGAAGTCAAATTTTAACTTTTGATTAGTATTAGGATTTATGCAGTCTTTGAATTCATGCTCTTTTATATATGATATGTTTAAATTCTTTAGGATCTTTGAAATCATTCTTTCTCCATAAGAATCTTTATTTTTTTTGTACACTTGTTTTAAATTCTTTCATTTATTGTTTATTATTTCACTTTTTAATATATCTTCTATTTTATAATAATCAGAATATTTAATTCTAATCAACCTAATATCTTTATTTAAACAATATTCATTTTTTAATGAATCTCTATATTGTTGAGATCTTAGTTTAAATTTACCTTTTACTTTATCATTACTATGAAATTCTGGTGTATATTCATAATGTTGAATACCGTCAAATTCAATACATGTGTTTATTTGAGATAAGTAAAAATCAAATCTTAATTCACAATTTGTTTTTGGATTTACTAAGTCTTTAAATATGTGTTCTTTTTTATATGCAATATTAAACTTATTTAGTATTTTAGCTATCATTAATTCACCTTTAGAACTTTTCTGAATTATATTCAGTTTCTTTGGTTTTACTTTAACTTTAGATTTTTGTACTTTTTTAAACTTAAAAGGAATCTTATCTTCTTTTATATATCCAATTTTATTATATTCTTTTAAAAGACTTTGAGTTTTTAGATAATCTTTAAATTTATCTTTTTCTCTTTGTTCTTTTAATAATTTAGTTTTTGATTTTGCACTTTTAGACATAGCGAAGCCCTTTCAAAAAAGTTAATTTTTCTAACAATTATAACATTTAGAATACTCTTGAGTTTAGTAGTCTTGGATTTCTCCTTTACCCATCTGCACCTTACTTACGGCTTGTTTACTAGCAGATACTCTATTCTCTTGATCTTCTGGGTTATTCACCTTTATTTAAGGATTTAGTACCCCTCCCGTAACTCTGGCATGTTTTCAATATGATTCTCCTGAGCTTGTAGGAAATTAGAAGCTGTAAATATAGTATATTATAAAGGGTTTGTCAAGTGTTTTGATTAATTTTTTTTATTTGATAATCAGTTAGTTAGTTGATTATTAACATATATTTAACATTTAAGTTGGATAAAAAACGTCAGATCTTAGGAACTTTTTAGATTTTTTTTAGATTTTTTTGAAAAATTTTTTATATTTATGAAAATTTAAGGGTGTTGTCATTACCTCCCCACCTAACTTGGGTAGAGGAAAGTACCCTACCACTAAACTATACTAAACTTCAAGATTATGAAAACAGAACTAATCGCTTGTTTCAAGCATTTATTGGTTAAGGGTGTTGAGAAAGTACTCATCACTACAGTATCAGGTGCTCAAATTTGGGTTAACAAAGACCAATTTGACAGCACAGCTGAAGTTGTTTCTTACACTGTTCAACCTGTTGGTACTAAATACACTGACAAAGCAACAGGTACTGAAAAGGAAACAACATCAGTAAGCAATCAGCTTAATGGCTTCAACAAGCAGGTTGCAAAGAAGTTCAATGCTGTTGAACTGTTTGCTGAACTGCAGAAGATTGGAATTACACCTGCTATCAACGTGGGTTAATTCAAGAGAGGGAGCAATCCCTCTTCTTTTTCTTTCTTTATCTAACTAACTAACTAATAACTAACTAATTATCATGACTGTATATATTGTAATAGAACAAGAATATGGATTACCAAGTAATCTATTGGTTTGTTTTAATGATGAATCTAAGTCTCAAGGGTTTATTGATGGTTATCCTAAATCTGATGTTTGTGGATATTCTATTAAATCTATGAAGATATCAAGAGAAGTAAGCAAAGAACTAACTAAACTAAATACTAAACAAGATGTTTGAAGTATGAACTAATGGAATAGATGATGTTGTATATGTCATTTATTTGAATTAATGATATAAGGAACTAATTTTGATACAGTGTTATACACAATAGATTTATCTATGATAGTGTGATCCTGTTGACTGCAGCAGTAATATGTAGTATGTATCAAAGTTGTTCCTTTAAAATAACTAACAATCTAAAACTGATTAAATGACAAGATCTGATATCAATTTCTTATACTTAATGATACTGACATTTGTAGCAGCATGTAGTTTAATCCCTGAATATCCTATTTGGAGTTTAAAAGTATATATGATGTTTATTATTGAAGGTATTATATGGTATAATTGGCATGTATTTTCTAAGGAAAGACATGATAAAAAAGAATAGTGTGTTTGAAATGTGTGTTTTTAGAGTAATTTGGAGGATTATGTGATAGAATGCCCATCTCTACATCCTCTAAATACTCTAATTTTACCAAAAAATACCATATGTTAAACATATATAGCCCAAACATTAAACAACATTTATTTATAAATACTCATAATCATGAAAACATTCTTCTAGTAATTCTATTAGTTGGGAGTATATAACTTCTCTGAAATGGACTTAGGTCTTAAATAATAGCACCAGACGTGGATTACATTTTTTAACTGCATTGTAGTAGAGATATGCTTTAAATGTAATTTACTAGAAGTTTCTATAACTATAGTGTTATATTTGCATGGTACAATAGTACTCAAATGAACAGGCTTAAATATCGTATTTAATCCGCTACACTATAGTTATTTATCTTATTTCTCTGAATTCTTTGATATTTAATGTAAAACATTACTGATTTACAAAGTAAGTAAAGGGGGTAAACCTTTATATCAAAGTTTTCAGAGATTTATTTAAAATATTAACTAACTAACACTAATCTAACTAAATCATGAACAATAAATATCTTGTAACAATAGCATTATTAATGTTTCTTGTTACTACATCCTTATTAATCTTAGGATATTATGCTATGTTATGGTCTAAATTACTATTCTGGGCTATTATAGTTTTAGGATATTGGGCTACAATAGTATATTGTTTAGCTATTAAAGCTGAAAAACAAAATACTTAATTCTTATAGTATGGTAATCCTACTAACACAACTAGCGGACTATAAGATTTAAGTTAAAATATAGTATAAGAGTTGGCTATTTAGTAATTAAATATACATATGAAGGTATTTAATGAGAATTTAGAAAGTCATATAAATGTAGCAACAATGACGCTTATACTTATTTTTTAAAATACTACTTAAAGGAATGTTGGACGTAAAGCCCACTCTTTAGGTAATAGTAAGAGCTGTTGGAAGAACTGATGATTACAGTATCATAGTCAAAGGGTTAATCACCCTATTCTTACGATAAACTAGAGTATTAGCAATAGTACTCTAGTTTTATTTCTAACATTAAAAACTAAAACATAAAAACTAAAAACAATGATACATTTAATAACAATATTAGTAATACTTGGAATAGTATTTATTCCTTGGTTAATAGGAAGATTAACTATAAATCATCCAGATTTTAGTGATAATTGGGCATATGGATTTGTTGTAATAATATTTACTTTAGTTGTTTTAGGTCTATTATCTATTCCATATATGTTTATATATACTTTAATCAAATCATTATTTAAATAACAAAACTAACATGAAAATATTTAAATATCTAAGATGTCTATTTGGACATAGATGGAAAAAAACATTTACTTATAATATGACTGCTGATTACATGTGTATGAGATGTGGAAGAAGAGGTCATGGTTGGGCTAATGATATTAGACCCAGTAAATTAACATTTAGTGAATTTAAAAATCAAATTAAATAGATATGAAAAAACTAATACTATTAAACTTATTATTCTGGATAATTATAATTAGTTTATTCTCTTGTAAAACTCAAATCAAAAGGTCTTACAGAGATATAAAAGAATTAGAATCAGTTGAATTATCTGATTGGAAAGGTTGGGTAGTTTTAGCTTATCCTGATTCTAAAACAGCTATTATCAGGAATAATAATAGAATACTCAAAGTACAAGTACCTAAATGGTTTTTACAAACATTCAATGAATTAGATACAATTAAATAAATAAATTATGAAACAAACAACTAAAAATGGATTAAAATCAGGATTTTTAGAATCTTTTTGGTATTGGTTTATATATTTAGTATCATGTAAAGCATTTGATTGAATGTTTGATTTACAATATTCTTATTTTATTATAGTACCAGTATTATTTACATTAGCTTTGTTAGCTATAAAATTAAAAAATGAACTTATGAAAGTATATTATATAGGTCAAGAATTTAAACCATATATAGAAAATTAAAAATACATGGGGCTGAATTGATTTGACATTAGATGAATGTAGAATTGTATGCATGTAGTAGATGTTAGTACCTACTTCCGTAAGGAGAATTACTTTCAAAATAATAACAGGAAAAGTCATCAATATGGCTTTAGTAAACAGAGCAAAAGCTCTTGTTGCTAATGAGGAAAACCTAATTGCTGCATAAGCAATCCAAGAATACCAAAGGGTTTAAATAGTTTTTTGCATCTATAAAATGCAAATGGTGGAGGTACTCATGGTTTGGGCTACCCTATTCTTTTTGCTGATAGTAGTAAGATAAACTAATCAGACAAACATGTAGATTACTTTAGTACAGTTTAATGGACGGGGGTTCATTACCCCCCAGCTCCACTTATTATGGATTTTTAGCTCAGTTTGGTCAGAGCAATTCACTCATAATGAAAAGGTCATAGGTTCAATTCCTATAAAATCCACAATTTTCTTTAGTATATAGTCTATTCTTTAAACCAGAATATTACTGATAGAACGGAAAATCTGTAAAAAAACTCCCAAATTCTTTATTATCAAGTTTTCTTTTTTTAGAGATGGTAAAGTATACTGTATGTATTATACCTGTATGTTTATAAATGAAAAAAATTATTGAGCTGAGTGGAAAGCAAAGGGCTTTAAAACGCCTTGAGATCTAGGTTCGATCCCTAGGATAATTAAATAATTTATAAATGTACAGGTTTGCTAAGATTAAAACAAATAATAATAATAAATAACTTCTAAAACCAAAAACACAATGGCACAAGCTAAAACTCAAAAACCAAAAAAAACTTCTAAAGCTAAAAAACAAGCTTTTAATGACATGAGAGAAAATCATGAATTTCCCTTTCTTCCATTTGACCGTTGGATGAACAGATATGTTTTCTCATAATATTTCTATCGGTTAGGTTAAAACAGTATATATCTTAGAGCTTAGTTATCCCTAAATAACTAACTCTAGGATATTATTGTATTAATTAATTAATACTAAAAATTTAAAAATGTGTATAATATTAAAAAGAACAGAAGCATCTATAGCAAATGAAGATATTATTTGTTATAAATTATTAGATAATTATAATGGAAGATTAAAATCTGCTTTTTACACTGATCATTTATATGAATTAAATAAATTACAACCTGTAGTAAAAATTAAAGAATCAAATGATATTTGTTGTTTTTCTAATATAGATAATGATTTTTTGAATAAAAATTATCCTAATTGGCAATTAAATGGAAATATGTCTCAATATGATTTAATGTGTATAGGACGAGGATATCATAGTATTGATACTTTAGAATATGCTGAAAAAGAATTGATTATATCAAGATTTGATAAAACAGTTATAGTAGAATGTACTATTCCACAAGGTTCATTATATTATAAAGGACCAACTGGATTACTTGTAAGTAATCAAATAATCGTTAATAAAATAATTAAATAATAATACTAAAGACTAAAACTATGAAAAATCAAATGCAATCAAATTACAATACAAAATATATGCCAATTCATTGTTCTAATGATCAAGAAATGGTAAGAGAAGGAATCAGAGTTCCAATGTTAGAACCATTAAAGATTGAAAGATCTTTGAAATCTGATATTAAAGCTTCTATTAAAGCTAGAACTAAATTGATTCAAAAAAACATTATATTACATGAAGAAAATGTAATGCAAATTTGTATTGAATTCAACAAATTAATGGATAATTCAAGATTAAATTTAACTAAATTTCAAATTATGAAATCATGAGACCAAATGAAATAACAGAACATCTTTTAAGTGGTGCTAATAAAGTTTATTTAAAAAATAATGTAATTCCTTGGGATTGGTTGGAATTACCAGCAAATAAAAATGGTAGTGATCTAACAATGGGTAATTTAAAAATTAAAGGAGATTGTATTTATATAAGAGAAAAAAATGGATATTATTTAAAAGATTTAAATCCTGGATATGTTCCAATCTTTTATAATGATACTGAACATCGTCAATGTCAAATACAAGTTCAATGTAGTTATGTAAGTTTAACACCTTGGAGTGAAATGGTTGCTCCACCCATACCAAAAGCAATTAAAAAAACAGAATTAGTAAAAATATCAATATATGATCTTGAAGAAGATAATAATAGTAGTTCTAGTAATAAACAGTTAAAATCAAAAAAAGATGGCAGAAACATCAGTAAAGTACGCAGACCTCATTGCGCAATCAGAGGAACAGAAGAAATCAGGGCAAGTAGCCTTGCACGTAACAAAAGCTAAAGCAGCTTTAACAGTAGCTATTGCTATTACAGAAAGTGATCTAGCTCAAGCTAGAATTGATTTGACAAAGACTATGGGAGCAGTTCCATATAAAGTTGAAGATCAAATTGAAGCTGAAGATAATGTTGCACAACTTGAAAAAGATATTGCAAGAGCTAAAGCTATCTTAGAAACTCAATTTTAATTAGTATTCTATAACCCAAAGATAGGAGACATTAGTTAAGATTTGATGGGGGAGAGGATAATAATATCCTCTCTCGAAAAACCAAAACTAATTAAAACAAAACTTCATGATACCTAACTATTTAACTATTGTAATAACTATGTATATAGTTATTATTTTACTTTATGTTGTTTCAAGTATGAAATACATAAAGAAGTATAAGGAGACCCAAGAGCTAGGTCTTCTAATCAATGATTGCCTGGCTCTTTATCCTTATACAAATTTTGGAGTTATTATATTTGGTTTATTATCATATATATTAACTCTTTTTATATTTACTAACTGTGTTCTACTATTAACTTCTAATCAATAAATTATGAAAAGTAAAGAAATGACTGCTCATTTCATTAATAGAAAAAAAATGTTTTGGAAAGCTTCTGAAGAAGATGCAAAATTTTCATCTTTAAAGAATATTGACAATAACAAATTGGTTATAATTAGAAATGTTGTTAAAACATATAGTACAGAGACCAATAATATTTGGTTTAACTTTACTAAAGATGAATGGATAACAGCTATTAATCAAGAATTATATCTAAGAAACAAAAAAGCTAATATTGTTATTAAAAATTGTCTTAATTATTTACCAATTAAAACACCTAAAAATAACTTAATTAGTTTAAGTAAATGTGAAAATCGTTCAAATATTCCGATGAATAAAATATTAAAAAGTTTAATGATTTAGTTTTAGTGTTAGTAAAAAGGGTTGGTTATTGAAGTTTCCAGCCCTTTTATTTAGAAATATAGTTAAATGGATATAACAGAAATCTTTAATGTTAGGAGTCAATAAGTAGAAATATTTATTGAGATCTTACCTGATCAGGAAACTCTAAAATTAACAAATGATTGTCAAATTCCCAATGACAGTTGGGACAAAGTTGAATAACATTTTTAATGTCATTCACTTCTTTAATGGTACATTTTTCATTAAAATTTTTTATTGGTTTAATATGACAAAGTTCTACATGTTTAGTATAACCACATTGATAACAAGGTAATTTTAACATTTCTTTATGTTTATATCTACCTAATAATCTAATATGTGCATTTTTACTTGATACATGTAAATTTTGTAGTGATTTTTTATTCCAATAATGTTCTAATGTTAAATTTTCATAAAATGCAGATTTTGATTCTATATATTCTTTATGATGTTCTTCACATAAAGAGTGTTTATAAGATTTTGTGATATTATTACATCTATTACATTTTGTTTTCCTAAGTCTTTTAGGTTGCAATTTGTTAGATAAAGTAGCAGAACAACTTCTAGAACAAAATTTTGGATTTTTAGTGTCTTTTTGACAATTGACACACTTGTTAATCATGATAATCGTGAGTTAATTTGTTAATTATTAATAAGTTAATGCAGAGACTGTACGGTAAGTACCTTACCAAGTAATGTTGAAGGTAAAGAGACAGTCCAGACCACAAATATAAGAATAGAATCTTGATTTATTACTATGGTAATAAAATATTGTTCGAGTCTTATAGCTATAAAAATAGAAGTGGTAAGCTAAATTTCAGTTAGTGGTTCGATTCCACTTATTTCTACTATAAATACCTTTTTATATTGATCATATATCTAATTTGTGTCAAGAACTAACGTATTTAGAAACAAAAACAAAATAATAGTAAAAACAATTTAAAAACAAAACAAAATGTCAGCAACAACTTCAGTATTGATTAAAACTGCGCAAGGTCCAGTTATTACATCAGACAAAAACAACAAAAACTACAGAGTAGTTACATTTCAAGAAGCAGGATTAGTAGAAACTCCTTGGGGTAAATTACCAATTCCTTCTTCTCAAGCTAAAAGTACAAATATAGTTTGTTGGGAAGAAAATATCAATGGTAAAATGGACACAGGTTATGGTGATCCTATCTTTGATAAAACAGCTCCTCAAAATGGTGGCTGGTTTCAAGCAGCTCTTGTTGCAAGAACTGTAGAAGCTTATCAGATTCCAACAGGAGTAGCAGGAGAAGCTCCTCGTACTGTTGATTCAGCTACTGTATTAGTTTATGGTAATACAGCTGATGCAGGATTTGAAGTATCTGTTCGGAAAGCTTTCAAAGCTAAGAAATTAGTTTTAAAAAATGGAAGTTCTTCACAAGAACATGCACCTGTAGTACATGATTCTACAGCAGGTCGCGCTTAATCCTTACTACTTACGGATTATTGTAAATGAGAAAGAACCCTTGAGAAATCGGGGGTTCTTTTTTTATTAAATTTAAAATTATGTCAAAAAAAGAAATATTATTAAATTTAGGTATTATTTTAAGAAAAAGAAGAATAGAACTTGGATATAGATCTTATGAAGAATTTGCTCATAAGCATGATATTACTCCCAGTGTAGTACAAGCTGCTGAATCAGGTACTAAAGATATAAGAGCTACATCTTTATTTAAAATATGTAAAGGATTAAATTTAAATATAAATTTTACTATTAATAATTAAAATAAATGAAATTTATTGTAATTTTATTATTATTTAGTTCTTGTTCTCCTTTAACTAAATATAACAGACAAATTAAATCTCTTGATAAGTATATTGAACATAATTATCAAAAAGAACAAAAACAGTTAAAACGAGAATTTAAAAGACAACAACCATGACCACCCCAATCCCAATCCCCGACTTCTGCGTAAATAGTAATGCAGATGGATTCGATGAGTTTTTGAAAGTGTTTAATGAATACTTTGACGATTTCTATTTAGGTGTATTAAACTACTACGGAGTATTAAATGGTAGTCCTTATGGAAGCAAAATAGTTTTCGCCAAAGAACTCACTCCATCAGAAGCCATCGCCATACTGAAAGGAAATCAGTTGACGGAATCACAACCCGAACTACTTCCTACACAAGAAGAAAGTAAAGAAGATATAATCAAGAGTTCATTTGGGGAAACTTCATATAAGTTAATGGGTGCGTCTGCCAAATCTCAAATTGCAATCGCTATGGAAACTTACTCCACCCAACAAACCGCCCACCTCCAACAGCAACTCAAGGAGGCGAAGGAGTTGTTGGCGAATGTACTTGCTGAATCAGAACAGTTCGGTAACATATCTGTAAAACTTACTGAAAAGATTGAATCAATTCTAACCAAATAACCCCATGCAAAAGAAAAAATTAGTAACAGATATTCTTATTGAGGAGTATCAGAAAGAATTGGAAATCGTTAAGATGTATTTAAAGGACTTACCCGAAGGTCGCACACTATTGAATAAAAAAAGCATGTTACAAGACTTTATAGAAGCCCTCCAATCCCTGCGCCAACAGGAAGTGCAGAATGTGATTGATGCGTATAGAGAAGCGGGTGTAACAGTAGCTTGTCATATACTTGACAACAATAAAAATACGCCTACGCCTGAACAGTACTTCGCTCAAACATTTGAGCAGAAAGGAGGGGAAAATGAAAAGAAGATTATTTAAAATAATAAGTATTCCGTTTGCTTTTATAGCTTTCATTCCTGCGATAATAATTTATTCTATTAAATGGATTATTGACGGCAAAGGAACTATTCCCGACAACACAGTAATAAGATATTTTAATTGGCTTGAACAAAAATAACCCCCACCCAACCATGATAGAAGTTTATGATATAGAAGTACTTATTAATTGTTTTACTTATACAGGTTTAGATATAAGTAATCAAAAAATAAGTACTTTTGTTATTCATCCAGAGTTAAATCAAATCAATGAATTTTATGATCATTTAGAACAATTAAAAGGTCAAATAGGTTATAATAATTTACATTATGATGCTCAAATATTACAATTTTTAATACAAAATAAAAATTCATTTAAAGATAAATCTGGATTTAATTTAACTTCACTAATATACAATCAATCACAAAGTATAATTAGTTCTTTAAGTCCTTTTCCAGAATATCCAGAATGGAAACTAAGTGTTCCTCAAAGAGATCTATTTAAAATTTGGCATTTTGATAATAAAGCTAAATCTTGTAGTTTAAAATGGATTCAATTTATGATTGATTATCCAAATCTTCAGGAAATGCCAATAAAACATTATGATCATATCTCTAAAGATCAAATACAAGAGATACTTGATTATAATTTAAATGATGTACTTAGTACTTATGAACTATATAAGATAACTATTGGTCAAACTGATAATACTTTATATAAAGGAATAGATAAATTATCATTAAGAAAAGATATAAGTAAAGAATTTGGTATAAGTTGTTCAAATTTTAATGATGTTAAAATAGGTGATAATATTAATAAAATAACTTATTGTAATATTAAGAATATAGACAAAAAAGAAATACCAAAATCAAATAAAGAAATTGATAAATTCTATTTTAAAGATTGTTTTCCAAGTTATTATAAATTTGAAACAACTGAATTTAACAATTTTATAAATGGTTTAAAAAATATAGAAGTTAAACTAGAAAAAGATGGAGAGAAAGAAAAGCAACAATTTGAATTTACATTTAATGGTACTACATACATCATAGCTAAAGGTGGTTTACATTCAAAAGATAAACCTAGATTTATAGTACCAAATGAAAATGAAATTTTAGAAGATGCAGATGTAGGATCAATGTATCCAAATTCTATTAGAAAAAGAAAATCATATCCTAGACATTTAGGAAAAGAATGGTTAATTGGATATACTGAAGTTATACAAAAAAGATTAGATGCTAAAAAGTTATTTAAAGAAACAAAAGAAGGTAAATATCAAGCTGTTCAAGAAGCTTATAAATTAGCTTTAAATGGTGGAGGATTTGGTAAAACCAATGAAGAACATAATTGGCAATATGATCCATTTGTTACTATGTGTACAACTATTGGTTCTCAAATAGATCTATTAATGTTAATAGAATCATTAGAATTAGCTGGTTTACATGTAGTTAGTGCAAATACTGATGGAGTAGTATGTTTATTTGACAGATTTTTAATTGATATATATTATAAAGTTTGTAAAGACTGGGAAATAAAGGTTGGTAATAATGATTTAGGACAGCTAGAATACACTGAATATAAATTATTGATCCAAACATCAGTAAATGATTACATAGCTGTAAAACCTTCTAATGAAGTTAAAACAAAAGGAGATTTTGTATCAGATTTTGAATTACATAAGAATAAATCAGCCAGAATTGTACCATTGGCTTTACAAAAATATTTTATACAAGGAATTTTACCTGAAAAGTTTATTAATGAACATACTAATATATTTGATTTTTGCCTGGCTGTTAAAGGAAAAGGAAATAACAAATTTGTTTCTTTTGATAAGATAAAAAATGAAGAAATTGAATTACAGAAAATAAACAGATATTATATATCAAATAAAGGTACTCATTTACTTAAAAAGTTACCTAAATTAGATACTAAAAAAGCTAGTAATCAGATAGATATATTTGGAAATATAGATACAGGAATAAGAGAAGCAGAAGTTGAAGCAGGATGGTTAAGTACTATATACAATAAACATGAAGAAAAATCAATTGATAATTATGATATTAATTATCAATTTTATATAGATAGATGTTATAAAATAATAAATCAAATAAAATAATGGAAATAACATTAAAAGAATTTCTTAGATTTATAGCTGAAGAAAATTTCTATTACAATGAAAAATTATGGATAAGAGATGATCAAGGATATACTGAAAAACAAGTTATTAATCTATTTAAAAAACACTTAGATGGTACAAATACAGAAACAAAACCTGGAAATTGATGAGAATCAAAGTATTAAACAGGAAATTGACAAAGAAGTTGATGAGTTTTTAGAAAAGTCTTATTTTGAAAGATATGATGATCTTGATACTCAAGAAGCTATGATAAATGCTAATGTATTGGGGATCAATTACTAAAAAATTGCATACATATAAAAAATAATCAATTAAAATAACTATCTTTGTTATGGAAAAAACAAGAGTACCAAATGATTTATGTCCTAATTGTTTAGGGGAAAAAACAGTATTTAATGGAGAAGATTATGAAGTTTGTCCTTTGTGTTTTGGGGATGGTACTTATAATGAATTTGAAGTTCCTGAAGAAGACTTCTTTATAGAAGAGGACTATATACCATTTGATGAGAATGAACATTCTCAGAATGATTCTAATGAAGAATAAATATGAAATTATTAATAGATACAGATGTTTTAACTAAAGATAAATTAGAAGTTCAACAATATGTTTGGCTTTATATGCAATTTATAGGGGATATTGATAATTCATGGATCATAGCTCCCTTATTTAAAGATGATCTAAATTATCTTGAAAAAGAACATTTTATAAAAATTTTAGCAACACCAAATGGAGCTAATCCTAAAGTTGCTTTAAGAGATAGAACTTATAGTTTATTTGAAGTAGATCAAATAGAAGCTAAGTTTAATACTTTTTGGTCTCATTTTCCAATGAAAGTTCCTGATGGAAATGGAGGATATAGACCTTTAAGAACAAAGGAAATTGGAACAAAAGATTATGAAGAAGCAAGAAAAAAATATACTAGTTTAATAAGATTTACACCAGGATTACATGAAAAAATATTAAAAGGATTAGACAATCAATTAATAAGTCAAAAACATAAGCTTCAGTATATGAATCATATCATAGCTTGGTTAAATCAAAGAATTTGGGAAAGATTTGCTGATATGGATATTTCTGATACTGGAGAGAAAGTTACAGGAATTTAATGAATTTAGAACAGAGAATTCAAGCAGGGTTGGATGGAGAATACCAAGGATTATCTAATGGTTTCTCTAGATTAAATAAGTATATATTTGGAATACAAAGAGGAGCTTACTATTTATTAGGAGGTCAATCTGGAACATTCAAAACAACATTAGTTGATTACATGGTTTTAAATGCTTTACAATTTGCAGAAGCTAATAATATCCCAATTGAGATATTTTATTATTCTTTTGAGATTGATAAACTAACAAAACAATGTAATTGGTTGAGTAGTCTTATTTATCAAAAATATGGAAGGACGATTTCTCCTGAATCTATAAAAGGTTTAGGTTCTTTTAGGTTAACTCCTGAAGAACATGAATTAGTAAAAAGTGAAATTCCAGAAATGGAAAGATTATTTGATAAGATATATTTTACATTTAAATCTGAAAATCCTACAGGAATATTTAATACATTGAAAGAACATGCTGTATTAAATGGTACTATAGAATATGAAGAATATACTTATCAAGGTGAAATAAAACAAAAGTTTAAAAAATATAAACCAAATCAACAAGGTATTTATAGATTGATTGTAATGGATCATATGTATTTACTTAAAAAAGAAAGAGGATTTCAAACCAAAGAAGTTATTGATAAAATGTCAGAATATGCTGTTTCATTAAGAAATATGTATGCTTATACTCCAATATTTATTCAACAATTTAATCAAGGTTTAAGTTCAGTTGATAGATTAAAGTTTAAAGGAGCTGATTTAAGTCCTCAACAATCAGATTTTAGAGATAGTACAAGTCCTTATGCTGATGCTGATATAGTACTTGGTACAATGAGTCCTTTTAAACTTGATATAGAAACTAGTTTGGGATATGATATTAAGAAATTAAAAGGAAAAATGTTAATGTTAAAAATAATAAAGAACAGATTAAGTACTGATAATATAGGAATAGGTTTACATGTTAATCCTAAATCAGCTAGTTTTTCTGAATTACCTTTACCTAATGAAATAAACTATAGACAATATGAGTAAAATAGTTAAATTAGAAATTACAGAAAAAGAATTTAGTAATTATATTAAATTCAAAGAAAAAACAGCTATTGCTAAAATATATGATTTTAATAATCAATGTTATGAATTATTAACAGAATCAAAAGTTGTTGAAAATTTAAATGTTAGACTTAAATGTAAAGTTGAAACAATAGACTTATATAAAGAAAGATATCTTAATGAATGTAAAGAAACTAGAATAAAAGATGATTCAATAACAAAACTTATCAAAGAAAAAACAGTATTTTCACAACAAAATGATATAGCTAATAAAACAATCATTAGTTTAAAAAATAGTCTTTTAAGATTACAATTGATTTTTTGTAGTTTTCTTATGTTTGAAATTATCATTTTTTTGTTATTTAAATATAATATCATATGAAAATAATATTTTATCAAGTACCAAAAGAAAGAATATCATCTGTTCATACTTCTGTTCCATATGATATAGTATATGAACATAAACAACATTATCTTATTTTTGATGAAGACAGAATGACATGTATTATTATGAAAAATAATAAAAATTGGCAGTATAAAATTGTTGAAGATAAAAAACCAAAATCAGTTATTGAAGATGAAGCTAGAGTTTTTGAATCAGGAGCTAAAAGAGATTCTAATTCAAATAAACCTTATATTCACAATTTAAGACCTTATACAAGACTTAGATTTGGATATCATATGACTTTAGGTGCTTTTAAATATGGTGATAATAATTGGTTATTGGGTATGCCTACAGATCAATATTTAGAATCAGTTGATAGACATTTAGCTTTATATATGTCAGGAGATACATCTGAAGATCATTTAAGTGCTATTATATTTGGAATACAAGGATGTATGATAAATGAAGAAAAAGAAGGAATACAAGCAAATCATTATTTTGAAAAATTAAAGAAAACAGCAGTTAAAGCTGAAAGTGCAAACATTTAAATAAATAAAATAAATATATGAGTATAGTAATTCAACATGAGGCTATTTCGCCTTTTTATTTAGAACATGATTATAATGGATTTTCTCTATTTGATAGTAGAATGAAATCTTCTAAATCAATTATGAAAAGTCCAGATGCAGGACAATTAATTCAAGAAATTGTTAAAATTAAAATTTCTGAATTAGAAGGAACATTTACTTTTGAAGAATTTGAAAATAAATGTAAAGAACTACATGAAAATACAGTTTCATGCTTAAAAAAACAAGAAAAAGAGGTTGTTGAACCAGTTGGTTCAGTTGTAAATGAAAGATAATTAAAATAATAAAAAATGAGCGCAGTAGCAATTGTAGGGGGATCAGGTACAGGTAAATCAACATCCATTGGAAATATACCAGAAATTGAAATTTCAGGTTTAAATCCAAAAGAAACAGTATTGATTAATGTAGCTGGTAAGGATCTTCCATTTAAGGGAGGGAATAAATTATATTCTGGTAGTGTTAGTGCTAATGGCAATCTTATAGATACATCTGATGCTAAAGTAATTTCAGAAGCTATAAAATATATTTCTGAATCAAGAAAAGATATTAAAAACATAGTAATTGATGATAGTCAATTTATTATGGCTTTTGAGTTTATGAAAAAAGCTAAGGAATCTGGTTATGGTAAATTTGCTGATATAGGAGTAAATATGAGTAAAATTCTTGATGCTAGTAAAAATACTAGAAAAGATCTTACTATTTACTTTATGTGGCATCCAGAAAAAGATACAGATGGTAGATTAAAAATGAAAACAGTAGGTACAATGATAGATAATTATCTAACATTAGAAGGTTTATTTACTGTTATTTTGTATGCTAAAGTTGATAAAGGTGCATCTGGAAAGATGGCTTATCAATTTGTTACTAATCAAGATGGACAATATCCAGCTAAAAGTCCAATAGGAATGTTTAAAGATCTTTATATTAAAAATGATCTTGGATTAGTATCTAAATTAATTGCAGAGTATTATAATTAAAAATTAAAACATAATGTCAACAGAAAGAAAGAGAGTAACAAAGAGTTCTATTGAAGCTCTTCGTGAAGAAGGATTTGGAGCTGAACAAATTTCAACCAAATTAGGAATGAGTTTAAATGATTACAAAGATGTATTAAAATTCTTTGGTATCAAGGGTAAACACAAAGTAGGTGTTAAAGCAAGATTTCAATTAGTAGATGATACAAAATCAGATGAAAAAACAGAAGAATTAAATGTTCAAGAAATAACTGCGTAATAATTTAACTTAAAAAACAAATAAAAAATATGATGAATTTATCAACAAAAGGGATAGATACCAGTACGGAAGCAAGAAAACCATCAAAGTATATTGCTTATGGTATTCAAGAATTAAAAATCAATAGTATTGAAGTAAGAATTTCACCAAAAACAGGATCATTTGTAACTACATTCAATGTTGAAACACCTGAAAGTACTGATCCTACATTTGAAGGACATGAAGGAGCAAAAGGTAAAATTGGTAAAGTACAATTTCCAAGAACCTATGTAAAACCAAATGATGAAAAACAAATGTCAGCTCTTGTAAAAGATATTGGTATTATAGCTGATAAACTTGGAGTAAGAGAACAAGTAGATGCAATTGAATGGACTGAAGATATGACAATTGAAAAATATTTCAAGGTTATTGAACAACTATTCAAAGATAAGTTTGCTATGTGGAAAGTATGTGGTAAAGAAGAATTTTGGAAAGATGATTCTGGAACTCAGAAGAAATCTCTAAGACTTTCTTTAGCTAAATGGGGTTTTGTTCAATCAGTAGAATCTTATAAAGTTAAGCAAGAAATTACTTTTGATAAAACTAGTAAATGGGATTTTGAAGAAGCAGTAGAACCTGAATCAGATGATCTACCATTTTAATTAAACAAATAAGGGGATATTAAATTATCCCCTTATTTTTAAAATTTATATTATGTCAGAAGAATCAATAATAGGAATTAATGTAAAAAAAGAAAATAAAGACTTTAATTTACAATTAAATATTGTTTTACCATTTAAGTTAGTTATTAATCTTAATACAAGCTCTTTAAATAAAGAAGAAGCTATTAAACAATTATTTGATGAGGAAAACAATGATCTATATTGTGATTTATACTATAAAGATATACTAATTTCTAATTTATATTTAAGTAGAAGTATTTTTCAAATATTAATGAATGATGGAATACAAATTGTTTTAAGAGTAAATGGTGATGTACAAGCTTTTAAAAAAATAGAAGAAAGAAATTTACTTAGTTTTGAAATATTAACCAAAGAAAAATTATTACAACAACCACCATATTAATGAAATTAAGTACCAAAAATATAAGAACAAAAAATCTTACATTAGAAGTATTATATGAACATTTATCTGATTATGATCTTTGGTCTTATTATCTTGGTTATCAAATAAAACTACATAAAAAAATAATTTCTCCTGTAAGACCAGAAAAAGATCCAAGTGCTACTTTATTTCCTTGTGGAGGTAAAATATTATTAAAAGACTTTTATCCTCCAGGAGAAGTATTTACAATTTGGAAGTATTTAAAATTCAAGTATAATCTTGATTTTTTTGATGCTTTAAAACAAGTTGATTCTGACTTTAATTTAGGATACTATTCTGATAATAATACAAAATTAATGCCTTGTAAAGCAATTATACATAATATAAAAATAGAAGAAGGTGAAAATGTTAAAATTCAGATCAAAAGAGGAATTTGGAATAAAAATGAATTAGATTTTTGGCTTCAATATTTTAATAAAGAAACATTAGATAAATTACCAATTAAACCAATATCTCATTATTGGATTCAAAAAGGAGAAGATATATTTCAATTTGAAAGAAAGAAGAATGAACTACTATTTGCTTTTAAATTAGAAAAATACTTCAAAATATATAGACCTTTTGGACAAAGTAGCAAAGATAAATGGTTTAGTAATGTACCAAGTAATGTTCTTATGGGTGAGGAGCTATTATCTTGGATTGGAGATACTCTTATAATAACAAAAGGTATGAAGGAGCTTGGTATCTTAATTGAGCTTGGATACAATGCTGTTGGATTACAAGGAGAAAGTTCTTATCCAAATGAGTTAAAACTAAATACATTAAAACATAGATTTAAAAACATCTATTCTTTAATGGATCTAGATAAAGCAGGATTAACAGCTTCAAGACATTTTGAACATCTAGGAATAAATCCAATTTATTTATCACAAGAATTTATACAAAATAATCCTTTGCATAAAGACTTAGCTGAAATAAGAAAGTATATTGGATTTGAAAATACAAAGTCTCTTTTAGAGAATTATATACAACATGAACAAAATACTAATATTACGATCTGAAAATATAAAAGATCTTAGAGCAAAATGGATAAATGATTATGGTTATTTAGATAGGATTACTAAAAAGAAAATAGCTAATCCTACATTAGATCATGATCATATATCAGGTTTTTGCAGAGGTGTTTTAGATAGAGATTCAAATCAATTTTTGGGAAAAGTTGAATCAGCATTTAAAAGATTTCTGAAACATAAAGGTTTTAAAGATTCAGATTTACCATTAATTTTAAATAATTTAGGACATTATTTAAAATTTAATCAAACGAATTTACAGATTTTACATCCACAATCTTTAGGTGTACAGATAAAAAGGTTTTCAAGATTAAAGAGTAATCAACAGAAAACAATCTTAATGCAACTAGGATTAAATGAATTAGAAATTAAAAAAACTAAAGATGAAAAAACAAAACAATACAGAAAATTAGTTGTAAATTCAGAGAATATTTTAAAATTTAATTAAAAAGTATTATGCTTTTTACACAAGAATTCAAACTTGAGGTATATCAAACATTAAAAGATGATTCTAATATTCATCAATTAATGACTATACTTGAAAGTAAAAATGAAACAAATTATAGTCAAGCAAGAATTTTATTGGAAAGTATATTATATAGAACAGAATTACAACTTAAACCAAGAATATTAAAAGATCTTGGAGATATGGAAGTATATAATGGAGCTGTAAGATACTATCAATTAATTCAGAAAGTCTATACACAATTACTAGATCTGATAAATGCAGAACTAGATAAAAAAGAAATAGTATTAAAATCAAAAAATCTATGAAAATACTTATAGTTGATGCAGATTCTATTATTTATAAAATATGTTGGACAAACCAAGAGTCTAGTTGGGAAACAGTAAAAAAAGCTGCTGATGATTATTTGAATGAGATATTTCAAAATACAAGCAGTACACATTATATTCTTTGTTTAACACTTGGTAAATGTTTTAGATATAATATAGCTAAAACTAAACCATATAAAGGACATAGAAAAACTGATAAACCAAAGTATTTTGATCAATTGAGAGAATACTTTATTACAGAACATAAAGCTTTCTTTTACAGAGATCAATATGAAGCTGATGATCTAATATTTATTTTAAAAAATCAATATGAAGAAAAGTATCCTGATGCTGATATAATTTTAGGTGTTAATGATAAAGATTGTCTTCAATATGAAGGTACTTATTATGATTATCATAAGAAAGTTGAAATTTATCTTAACAATGAAGATTCTAATATGAATTTCTTAATGCAAATGTTACAAGGAGATACCAGTGATAATATAAATATATTAGAAGGTATTGGTCCTAAAACAGCTGCTAAAATTCTTGCGGTAGATGGAGATATTGTACAAGTATTTAATCAATTTTTTATTCATTTTGGACAAGATATAGCTATAGATAAATTCTATGAAGCTTATAAATTGATCAGAATGATAACAAAAGATAATGATATTGTTGCTCCAGAATTATTATTAACAAATATAAAAGAAGATGATTGAAATAATTAAAGATTATCAATTACAAACATCAAGAACTGATACAAATTTAGATTCATGTTTAAAAAATGAAACTCATTATATATTGGGCTTTATAACTGAATTTGGTGAATTATCAGATGGTTATAAAAAACAATTAGCATATAACAAAGAACTTGATTTTGTTAATGTAGGAGAAGAATGGGCTGATTTTGGATGGTATCTTGGTCGTTATACTCAATTGTTATTAAAAGAACTTAATATTACATCTGATGAATATTATGATTATTTAATAGAATTTGGATATGATCATTTTGATAATTTCTTTGCAGAAATAATGTTAGATGAATATGAAAAAGACGTTGTTAAACCAATGTTATTAACAAGTTTTATACCTGCTCTTAATAAAGTAATGGAAAATCAAGATAAAGAATCTTTATTAATATTTACTTCTTGGTGGTGGACTTTAGGTAAAGAACTTGGTATTAACAGAGAAAAAGCATTGTCTAATAATTTAAACAAATTAAAGTTGCGTTATCCAGAAAAATTTACTTCTGAAAATGCAATTAACAGAGATTTAGACGGAGAAAGAAAGATCTTAGAAAGCTAAAATCTTATAATATCTACGTGAAGTTGGAAATATGGGCGAGAAAGTAGAAGAAAATGAAATTACTAATAGAACATATATTTATCTTTTTCCAATGTTAGGACTTGCTAATCAAATGAAAAAAGCAGACTTTAAATACTTTAAGGGATTGTTTTTAAAAGATGAGCATAGAAATGATGAGGAAAACAAATTATATCTTTTATTAAGATTTAGTGGAGATAGATTATATTCTAAATTTGAAGAAAAATTAAGAAATTTACCAAATTATGTTGATTCATATGATCCAGATAGTTATCATACAATGTTTGTATTTGACATACCAGTTGAATATAGAAAAGAGTATGAACTATTCTGTAATGGTAAATATTCTCAATTATCTGAAAATTATAAACAAAGTATAGCTTTCTTTCATGGATACAAAGGAAGAGAAGGGGAAGCTGTATTAGATGTTCTTTATAAAAGAGAACAAGCTTATTTAACTATGGAAGCCATTATAAATGGAGACCTTCCAAGATCAGAATGGACAAGAATTCCAAGGGGACAGGAAATAGGAAGACTATTATCTGAAATAATTGATGGAGAAACTTATCATATTACTGATACAATTAATGATTCAATAGATCATCAACATTTACTTGATGATAACAATTAAACTAAAATAAATAAAAAATGAGGACAGTACGTGTTTATTCCACAAGTTTTGGAAGTGGAATTCAAGAAGTTCAAGTAGCTGATGATGCAACTTGGGAAGATTTAAAAGCCAAGATTGGTATTTCAGGACCAAATTGGACAGGAGTAGGAAGACCTACTAAAACAACTTATGTAAGTGCTGAAGGAACTTCTGGAAGCTCTTTATTAAATAAAGATGATATTCAAATCAATATCTTCCCTAAACAGATGAAAGCTGGTATAGTTACTAATACTGGTGATTTATCTGATTCTATGCGAAAATTAGAAACAATGGAAAGAAAAGTTGAAGAACTTAGACAAACTATCAATGCTTTTGTTGATGCTTTAGATGGAGCTGAAGTACAAATTAATAGTATGATTTATGATGTAGATAATGTTCCAAAAACATCAAATAGAGTATCTAATGATGATAATTTTGAAAGAGATTTAGGACTTTCTTAAAATAATTAATTAATAATAAAATGAGAGTATTAGAGAAATCTTTTACTCTCATTTTTATTTACTGAAATATGGAAACAGAAAATACAACAAATATAATTCCTGAAAATTCAGTATCAGAAATTGTAAAACCAATATTACCATCTGAATTATTTAAAAAAGCTGTATTAGAAAGAAAAAAACCAGTTGAACCTAAAGTAGATATAAGAAAAGATATAGGTGCTTTTAGTAAACATGTTCATGAATTAGCTTTATTTCATTATCCTGAAGAATGTATAGATACTAAAATACTTGGATCAGTAGTTGAACAAACAATACATTTTCCAAAAATTACAATACAAAGTTCTTCTAGAAGATCGGCTATTTTATATGATCTTTATTTTAAAATAAAAATTCTTCATGGAGCTTTTGTTTTAGATACTCAAAGATATGTAGCAAGAAGTACTTATACATATGAAGAATATTTAGCTAATTATACTCATTCACATGTTTCTTCAAATGCAGTTCCTGGAAAATTTACAGATAGAGTTTGTTTTGGTGGTGATACTCCAATAGAACATATATATTTACAATTAAGATCTGGATTTGATAGTGATGAATATGATGTGTTTTTAGGATTAATAAGTAGTTGGATATCTTTTGAATCTATAGAGGGTGGACCTTATATTCAATTATCAAATGTAAAAAGTCATTCACAATCTGAATTATCATTAATTAGTTTACTTAATTCAAATGATGTATTATATGATGCTACAATATATGATATAAGTTATGATTTAATAACAAATGGTTTAAATTTTAATCAATCTAAATACTTTGAAGATTATAAACTTAGTCTAAATAAAGACAGTATTGAAGAATATTTAATAAAGAATACAAAACATACATTAGATTATAATCCATCAAAAGATGTATATTTAAAATCAAATGCTTCTTTAAGTGTTAATGATAAAGAAAATTTATTAAGAAAATTCAATATGAATTGTAATAAAAATTTGATTTTTAAAGATAAACCAGTTGTATGTAAACTTATAGATAGTAATGATAATAATAATGAAAAAATAGTAAAAGCACATCCAAAAGCAGTACAACAAATTGAGTTATTTTTAAATCCAATAATAGAAAAAATAAATGAGACTACCAGAATTGAGTTTATCTGATAAAATTAAGTTAATTTTACATGAAGAATTACTTAATCAGATTGATTATGCACATAAAAAAATAGGATCAGTTGAATGGTCTGGTTTTTTATTATATAAACAAGAAGAAGGAAATTTTGAAAGCCCTTCTACAGTTGTTTTAAAAGCTTATAAGTTCTTTCCATTAGATGTTGGTACAACAGGTCATACAGAGTTTAATATGACTCCAGAAGCAATGGAAAGCTTAGAAGATACATATCCAGATTACATGGATTACAAAATAGGTTTGATTCATACCCATCATAATATGTCCACATTTTTTAGTGGAGAAGATATGAATGAGCTTCATGATAATACCGCAAATTATCCTTATTATCTTTCTTTAATTGTTAATTTTGCTGGTGTTTATGCTGCTAAAGTAGCATTTATAGCTAAAGAAACAGATAGTTATTTGGAAACAAATTCTTTTATGGGTAATACTAAAATTCCTTTAACAAGAGGTGAAAAAGACAATCTAATTTTAATTGATTGTAATATTCAAAAAGAAAGAATTGAATATACTCCAGCAAGTATATTGGTTGATAAATGGAATGAATTAAAAACAAAACAAAGTTTTCGTATTCCAACATATACTCCTAATACTGCTAATTATAGAGGTCATCAAACTACTATGGGATTCAATAAAGAAAGGGATGGGATGACTAACACTGTATTTCCCAGAAGGTTTAACGAAATCCCAATACAAAAAACTATTGAAAAGGAAACGCCAACAGGAAGCAAAGAAAACAAAGAAGATAGAAAAATCTTTTGGAAAGAAGAAAAGGGGATGATGCTTCCTTTAATTCATCCAGTTAATGTGGAAAGAATCTTATGTAAAATAGCTTTACTTGATCCAATGTATAAAAACAGAGATTACATGCATCAACTAAGAATGACTAGTTCTAGATTAGTTGATGATGTATCTAGAGATCAATATTTTACAAGTGCTCTTGAGATAATAGAAGATTGTATGGAAGAGGAACTTGCTTGGGCTGGTAATAAAAGTCTAACATATGATGAAATTTGTTATACTTGTACAAAATTAGTAAAGGAACTTGAAACTCCAACTCTTAGTAATATTGAAATTACTGAAGATATGATAAATTTAATTATATCTTATTGTAATGAATTATATATTGATGAAATGGAACAACAAGCATTTGAAAGAGAACGTAAGCAAGAAAAAGAAGAAAATAATTATTATTTTAACATGACAGAATAATATGGAAGTAATAGAAATTAAAAAGGAAAAAAAAGAAGTAAATCAAAAAACTGTAAGATTTTCTGATGCAGCTTGGTATAAACCTGGAATTTCTGTAGTAATAGGTGGCGTGGGAAGCATTGGCTCTCACGTTGCTTATTATTTAGGAAGACAAGAATGTGATATGATCTTATATGACATGGATGTAGTTGATGAAGTAAATCTTGCTGGTCAATTATTTAGAATGTCTGATATTGGTAAAAAAAAGACTGATATTACAAAAGAAATGATATATCAACTTTCTGGTAATAAAAATGTTGAAGTATTTGGTGAGTTTACAGCTGAAAGTATGATTGATAATTATGTTTTTTCATGTTTTGATAATATGAAAGCTCGTAAATTATTCTTTGAAGCTTGGTGTGCTATTGATAGTACTGACAAAGTATTTATAGATGGTAGAACCAATGCTGAACAAGCTCAAATATTCATTGTTACTCCAGATAGAATTGATAGATACAAAGAAGAGTTATTTGATGATTCAGTAGTTCCTGATATAGCTTGTACATATAAAAGTACTACATTTTGTGCTGGAATGGTAGCAGCTTTTATGGTATCTGGTTTTAATAATCTAATGGCATCTAAAGCTTCTGGATTTGATATAGCAGATTATCCATTTAAAACAGAATATAATTTACAATTATTTAAAGTAGAAACAAATGAGTGAGTTAAACTTAAATTATGTTCATTATAGACTTTCTTGTAAACATAATGTAAAAGATGTATTATTTGAAAATTCAAATCCTAAATCTGAATATGTTCCTTTTTATTCTATTCTATATAAAGAACATTTAAATCATGACTTTAAAATAAGAAATGGATTAAATATAGAAAATTATTCTGATATATATAATGTATTTGATAATGAAAAAAATATGAAAGGTATTAATATATTTAAAAGTATAATTGGTAGAAGAATATTTTCATCAGGAATTGTTCAAGAATTAAGAAAAGATAAAGAAATAAACAAATTAACTATTGAAAAATTCATCAAGGAAAATAAAGAAGAACTAAAAACAAATTTATTACAAGCCTTAAAATTATATATTTATGCAGAACCAGATATTCGTTTAATTAACTTTAATAATAATGTGAATAAAATCTCTGTTTATAAATCAATTCTTGAAGCATATAATATACAAAATGATACTGGTTATAAATTTGTTCATTTTACTAATAAAATAGAAACCATATGTAATACTGGTATTGTTGCTAGTAGTGATTTTGGTGTTTTATCTTGTATAATGGTAAAAAGAGAAGATGTTCCTTTACTTAGATACAATCATTTAATTACTAATGAATGGGATAAAAGTTTATTAGAAATATGGACAACAAAAGAGATTATACAGATATTTGGAGGTATAAATAATGTATATCCATTTGTTTTATCTTCTTATAATAATGTTATTGTTGATAACTTTGAAAATATATTCTATAAGAATCCATTTAAAACATTGAGTGAAAGAAGGGCATATTTAAAAAGTAAAGAAGATTTGTTTAATTTAAAAGTAAAAGAAGGATTAGAGATTTATAATAACAAAATAAAACTAGAATCTGAAATAGTATATAATAATTTAGTTGAACAAGGATTTGAAATAGTAAAATAATGAAATCTATATTAACAGATTCTTTTAGGAAAGTTCTTTTAAAAAGAGCTAAAAGAATATTAAAAATGGTAAATTATTCAAGACCAGATTGTGAGGATGTTGTTCAAAATGCATTTTATATACTAATAAAGTATCATGATAAATTAGATACATCTAATTATGAAAGATTAATTAATTGGCTTGTAACTCAAGAAAGTTACAGGTCAATTAAATTGATCAATAGAAATAAAGAAATTTATTTTACAGATTTTGATGTTTCTGAAGTTATTTTTAAAGATCCTAAATTTGTTGTTAATAATGACCTTAGATTAGATTTTAAAGTACTTCAGGAAGAGTTCAATAAACATATTGGATTACATCAATTAAATGTACAAAAACATCGTAGAAGGATTATAAAAGAGTATTTGAATGAACCAAGACAAGCTCAAATTATGATAAGTTTAAAAAATCCAAGAAATTCAAAATATGAATATTCAATCAGTAAAAGAGTTAAAGAGAGAAGAAGTAAAAAATTATCTATCTGAAAAAAATACTTTAGATTTAGAAGAAGTTGTATTAAAATTTCATTTTGAGTATTTAATGAAAGATAAACAGATCAATCTAGTAAGAGTTAGATTAAATGGTTTAGATGGTATTAAAACAGATAATATTGAATATGCTATGAAGAAATTCAAGCATTGGAATTGTGAGTGGATAAAAATAATAGACTAAAAAATGAAAATATGGCATATAAGTGATACACATACTTATCATAATTTATTAGAAATTCCAAATGATATAGATGTTGTAATTCATTCAGGAGATTGTTCTAATCCAAGAGATGCTTATCAAAATAAAGTTGAGGTTGAAAATTTTATTGAATGGTATTCTAAAATAAATATTCCAATTAAAATATTTATTCCTGGAAATCATGATACAAGTATTGAAAAAGGATTAGCAAACAAAAATGATTTTACTTGTAAAGATATTATATTCTTAAATAATTCAGATGTAATATATAAAGATATTAAATTTTGGGGAACTCCTTATACTCCTAGTTTTGGTGTAGGATGGGCTTATAATAAACAAAGACATAAAATGCATGATTTATGGCAATCAGTTCCTGAAGATGTTAATGTGTTAATTTCTCACGGACCTCCAAAAGGTATATTAGATTTGTCTTATAATCAAGCAAATGAATTAGAATTTTGTGGATGTAATGCTATGAAAAAACATGTACAAAATAAACAGTATGATGCAGTATTATTTGGACATATACATAATTGTCAAGATATTGTAAATGCTGGAATAATGCAATTATCGGGATTAAAAACAGTATTTTCAAATGGTTCAGTAGTTACTGATGGTAAATTTGGAAGTTTGAGTTCTAACGGAAATATAATAATAATATGATTAAAGATAACGTAGAAAGTGTTTGTTTTGTAACTAAAATTACAGAAATAAAAGCAATTGAAGGAGCTGATAAGATTGAACAAGTAATGCTTGGAGATTGGTCTTGTATAAGTTCAAAAGGTACTCATAAAGTAGGAGATCTTGTAATAGCAATAACTCATGATGCAGTTATTCCTATTGAGATATCTGAAAAAATGAATATTACTAATTATTTAAGGAAACAAAGAGTAAAAACAATTAGATTAAGAGGAGTTTATTCTGAGTGTGTTATTATGAATACTGATCAATTAATAGAAATATTACCTGATATAGATGTTCATATAGTAAAAGAAGGAAGAGATCTTGAAAAATATTTAGATATTTACAAATATCAAGAACCAGAAAAAGAAGTACTAAATACTCAAGGTAAAAAAGTAAAATATTCTGAAAATCCTTTATTTGAAGTATATACAAAGTTTCCAAATGTTAAAAATGTAGGAGAAGCTTTTTTTAGTCTTTCAGATTCAGTACAAGTTCAAAGTAAAAGACATGGAACAAACTTTAGATTTGGTATTGTACCAATTTTAAATGTTTCTTGGTGGATGAAAATATTGAATTTCTTAGGATTAAAAAAGAAACAAACACATGAATTTGTATTTGGTTCTCATCATGTAAACATTTCTTATAGACAGAATTATACTGGTTTTTACAATACTAATGTATATTCTGATATAATCAAGAAATATGATCTTGAAATAATGGCATGGTTAGCTTTTGAAGAATTTGAAATTGAAGAAAGTATTGTATTTTATGGAGAAATTTATGGTCCAGGAATTCAAAAGAATTATGATTATAATCTAAAAGAAATAAATTATGAATTATTTGATATAAAAATCAATGGTTCTTATGAAGATCCAGATACTGTAAAAAGTTTATGTAAAACATATAAAACTAAATTAACTCAAGTATTAGCTGATTATATTTCTTATAGTGAATTTCTTGAATCTAAAGATCATTATATAAAGAGATATATTCCTGGAACAGCTATTCCTGAAGAAGGAGTTGTAGTTAAATTATGTGATCAAGATGGTGCAGGATTAAAAGCAATTAAATTTATTAACCCAGAATATCATGATTATAGTGCAAAGCATGATGTATCTGAAAATCATTAAATCATGAGTGAAAATCCAATTAATTATCCCAGAACTTATGCTATAAGATATGAACATGATTTTGTTGCATTTAAAAATATTGTAAAATCAGATATTAAATTAATGAATTGTATTTTTAGTGAATATAAATTTGATAAATTCATAAGTGATATTAGATTTAGAAAAAATGATGTTTATTTATTGCATCATATGACTACTGGTTCTTTTAGTTTTTCTTATAAGTTATCTGATTTTATTGATTGGGATAATACAAGTACTCTTTTAACTAATGATCTTGCTTCAGCAAGTTATGTTTATGGAATGGATTCTTATGAACAAAGAAAAGAATTACCAGGTATAAATACAAATCAATTTAATATTACATTAGAAAATAAACAAAATAAATTATTATTATTATTATGACTTACAAAGAATTATTATTAAAAGGAAAAGAAGCTTTAGATACTCTAAAAGCTCCATTTGTAGCTAAGAAAGCTCATAAAGATCTTGAAGTTAAAATGTTAGATATTGAACAAGAAATTGCTCAAGCTGATTTAACTATTCAAGAACAAAAAAGTGCAAATCCTGCTGATTGGAAGAAAATTGGAGATGCAATTGATAATAAAGAACTTCTAGAAAGAAGACTTAAACAATTTCAAGCATTAGAACAAGAATTATTTCCAGCAGAATGAATGAAGTAATTATATGTGTTGGTATATCAGGAAGTGGAAAATCTTCCTGGTGTACTCAACAATTAAGAACAAATAAATTATATTTAAGAATTAACAAGATTATACCCTAATAAAATATAAAGTAATATGAACATTTGGTTTAGCTCAGATTTCCATTACAATCATAAGAATATTGTAAGAGGAACTAGTGAATGGGAAGATAAAAACTCTCAAAGAACTAGAAACTTCCTAACATTGGAAGAACATAATGAAACTTTAATAAAAAACATTAATCTTTCTGTTAAACCAGATGATACTCTTTATTTTCTAGGTGATTGGTCATTTGGAAGAATAGATGCTATTTGGAACTTCAGAAAACAGTTAATTTGTAAAAATATTCATTTTATATATGGTAATCATGATCAGCATATTGAAGCTAATAAAACAATTGGTGTAACTGACCAGGATGTAGAAGAATATGAATTAACCATTGATATGTATAAATATAAAGGTTTAAATCAATTACATTTACAAAATCTATTTTCTTCAGTTTCTTATTACAAAGAACTTAAAATAAATGGAAGACATTTTGTTTTATGTCATTTTGCAATGAGAGTATGGAATAAGTCTCATAAAGGTAGTATAATGCTTTATGGACATTCTCATGGTACTTTAGACCAATTACAACCAGAATTTACTGCTCCTACTTGGATAGGAGATAACTATTATATTAAGAATTATAAAACAATGGATGTTGGAATAGATACTCATAAAGACTTTAGACCTTATCATATCAATGAAATCATTGAGATAATGGATAAGAAAGAAATTCTTTTAAATATTGACCATCATTCAGAAAAAACTAACTAAAATGGCAAATATAGCTTTAAAAAATAAAAGTATTACAAGAACAAGTAGTAAAAAACAAATGCAACAAGCATTGTTAACTGAAATAGAAAAAATAGATGCTAAATTAGCATCTTTAGGATTACCTGCTAATATAGTATATAAATGTGCTAATATTCCTAATTTTGAATCTCCACAAAATTCAATTAATATTTGTAATCATGTTGATATTAATTTTTTATATAGAATGTTAGCTCATTATGAAAATATGTATGATAATATCTTATTAAATAGTGAGAAAATAACAGGTGTTAAAAATACAGAAGTTAAAAATATAAATGGGTTTTTAATAAGAGATATTATATCAGATATTAATTTAAGAATCAGAGTTTTTTCAAATCAAGAATTAATAACTTCTCTAAATACAGCTAAACAAAAATTATCTCCATTTTTAAATGAAGATGTACGTTTATTTAATACAATTAAAGAAGTTGAAGCTTTGTATAAAAATTTAATCAAATGAAAAATGATAATATATCAGCTTTTGCTTATAATACAGGAAAAGCAATAGAAGAATTAATAGATAAAGAAACTAATAATTTAAAAGATATTAATAGAAATCTAGAAGCTTCTATTTTATTGTATAGACATAAAATTAAACATACTTATATGGTTAAAGATTTTGATAATCATTTTAATATAAAAATACAAACTGAAGGAAAAATATGAAAACTACAATAATTAATAAGTGTGTAATTTGTGGTTCTACAAAAGTAGATATAAAGGCTTGGGTTAATCTAAATACTTTAAAATATAGTGGATCAACAGATGAACTTGAAGTTTGGTGTAATAAATGTCAAGCTATTGTAAAAATATTAACTATAGAAAAATGAAAACATTAGATTTAACATCACTTGAAAAAAGTGAAATAAAATACAGAATTGATAAATTTCCTGATGGTCAGCAGAATGTAAGTATAACTTCTGGTATAAATCCTATATTAGATATTCCAGTAATTGAAATTAAGACTAGAATCAATTCTTGGTTAGATTTAGAGATATTACAATGTGCTGTAGCTTCTTTAAGACAGTTAAAAGTAACAAGTATCCATTTATACTGTCCAATTATCTTAGGCTCTAGAAGTGACCGTAAATTTGAAATAGGAGGAAATAACTATCTTGGAGATGTTATTTGCCCTATTATAAATTCTATGAAATTTGATACAGTAACGGTTTATGATGCTCACAGTACATGTTCTGAAATGGGATTTAATAATTTTGAAAGTATAAGTAATTTAAGTTTAGTTAGATTTTCATTAACTCCTCCAGTATATTATCCTAATACAGATGATAATTTTATTTTAGTTTCTCCAGATGCAGGTGCTTTACATAAAGTAAATAAATTAGTTGAAGAAATAGGTTATAAAGGAGATATTATTACTTGTACTAAAGAAAGAGATACAGATGGTAAATTAACTAAGACTGTAGTTCCAAATATTTATAAAACAGAAAATTATAGTAAAGAAAGTTGGAAAGACTACATAATAATTGATGATATTTGTGATGGTGGAAGAACTTTTATAAATATTGCAAAAGAAATGAAAAACTATAGGAGATTATATCTAGTAATATCTCACATGCTTCATGATACACCTAATCCAGAATTATTAAACTTATTTGATGGTATTTATTGTACTAATTCTAGACATGATAAATACTATGAAAAAGACGGAGACCATTTAGTAGAAAGTAAAAAAATTCACATACTTAATATATTTTAAAATGAAAAATACTTGGGTAATTGGAGATGTTCATGGTGCTTATAAAGCACTTGTACAAGTCATGGAAAGAACTCCTTTAGAAAAAGGTGATACTATTATATCTTTAGGAGATATAGCAGATGGATGGTCAGAAACTTATGAATGTGTAGAACTTCTTTTGAAGATGAAAGAAGATTATAATATGATTTTTATTAAAGGAAATCATGATGATGTATTCTTAGATTGGATGACTACAGGAGTTCATCCTTGGTATTGGCTACAAGGAGCTAAGGAGACTGCTGAAAGCTATATTAGACACACAGAAAGACCTATAGAAGTATATCCTCATATGGGAGGTTATAATATTACTCTAAGTAATATAGACATTCCAGATAGTCATCAGAAATTCTTTAAAGAACAAATCTTGAAATATATTGATGAAGATAATAATCTATTTGTACATGGAGGTTTTAATAGACATGAAGAAATTTCTGGACAGCACAAAAGTGTATTAATTTGGGATAGAGATTTATGGTATGCAGCTTTATCTTTTAAACAAATTAATCCAGAAGCTAAGTTTAAAATGAAAGATAACTTTAAAGAGGTATTTATTGGACATACTGCTACAGTAAATTGGAAAACTGATAAACCTATGAGTGCGGCTAATATTTGGAATCTAGATACTGGAGCAGGATTTAATGGTAAACTTACATGTATGAATGTAAAAACAAAAGAATATTATCAATCAGATTTAGTTCAAGAACTATATAAAAATGAGAAAGGAGGAAACTAATGAATATATATGAGAATAACTATGTAGAATTCGGAAGTCATTCAGAAATTTCTAGATATGCAGATTCAATAATGCGCACACACCGTGATAATTTAAATAGTGAAAAATTTAATAAACTAATATCAAATATAAATATGAGTTTTCATAGAGAATTATCAATAAGTTCTTTTCCGAGAGTAAGAGCTTCTATAAGAATTTCAGATTATTTATATGATAATCAACAAGCTTATATGTTAGGACTTACTACTCATCCAATTTCAGGTATAAATGGTACAAGTAATTATCAACAAGGAGGTATTCATAGTAGTAGGGCTAACAGTATTTCAGAAGAAGCATTAAATCATCCTTGTCAACAGGTAGATAAAAACAAAGAATTATTACAAACTGTATTTAAAGATGGTAAACTAATTAAACAAACTAATTTACAAGAAATAAGAGAAAGAATAAACAAATGTGTTTAACTATATATAAAAAAGAAAAAGATTATGGATCTTATAATCATTTAATGATTAAAAATGAAAATGTCATAAATAATTATGGTAAAATATCTAAAAAAAACATTAAAGTTTATAAAAGATTAAAACGTAGCGATAATAGTTTATATACTCCATATCAAAATACTTTTGTTGATTGTACTGGAAATTTATTAATAGAAAATGATTTTTCATTTAATAATCATTATTTACACATTAATGTTAATATTGGAATACATGCTCATATTAATAAAAATGCTGCTATAAGAAATAAAGCATATAATGAAATAATAATTGAATGTATTATTCCAGCTGAAACAATTTATTTTGAAGGAATTCAAAATGATATTGTAAGTTTAATTTTAATTATACCTCCAATTAAATTAAAAAAACATAAAACATATTATGGATTATAAGTTATTAAAAGAAGAAGAAGCTGATTATATAAAAGCTTGTATAATTGAAGGACAAGGAAATATAGATGTACCTATAGTTCCTTTACAAGATTATATAGATATGTTTAATCATCTTGGTTTTATAATGGATGATTTAAATGATAATTTAAATGCATTTAATGTTAGTTTTTTCTATACATTTACACATAAAGAACTTGGTAATTATCAATTATCTGGTTCTTTATGGTATGGAGATTATTCTATTGATATAAAAGAAGATGAAGAATGAAAGATCTATTAAAAGAAATAGAATTCAACACTGAATTTCTACAAACATTAGATGGTGATGAACATGAGTGTATTACTATTGAAAATTTAAAAGGTATATTAAAAGCATATAATATAACTAAAAAGAAAAATTGTAAAAATACATTTGAAAGAATTGATGCTATTGCTCAAAAAATGATTAAAAAAGAAAAATGATATTCTTATATATTATTTAATAAAATTGAAAAAAGGTAGCAAGTTATTAAAAATATCTGTTAGCCAGAAATAAGAATTGGAAAAATCCTAATAATAAAAAACAAATGTCAAACAAAGGTTTTACCTTGGTAGCACAGAGCGTTGAAAAATTTAGGTTGTATGTATGCAAAAAATAAGGGGAAGATTTAATGTCTTCCCCTTTGTTTATTTAGAACTGTATTTATAAGAATCATTATTGAATATTTGATCCATTGTTGCTTGAGTACTGTTCCAAGCTGAACCTATTATAAACATATCTCCTGATTCTTTTAAGAACTTAGATTTACCTTTGTGTAGTCCTTTTTTATAAATATCCTGTGATGGATCTTGTATAAGTACCATACCAGCATTTATTACATCTGTGGCATCTTTAATTAACTTAGTTATTGGTATTGGATCTTTAATGATATTTAAAGCTGAACTAGGTGATGCAAAGAATGACAGATCTTGATAAGTTCTATAAGCTAAATTTATGTTAAAATTAAGTAATGGATCTTTATCATCATCAGCAAGTCCTTTTAAAGCCATTGCTATAATAAACATGAGTACAATATATTGCATTTCTCTTATGTTTACTCTTACATTTTCTATATCAAGTTCAGTAAGTCCTAATTCTTTTAAATAAGCTTCATATTCTTTTTCAGTCCAATTTACAATAGGGTTTGCTCCAATGTATTTACCCACTAATGGTAGATTACTCAATTTAGCTAATACAGACAATGCAGCTCCTCCAAATACTTTTAGACCTCCTTTTGTACCTTCTTTAGCTATACCTTTTCTAACAGATTGTATTGCGCTTATATAACGTCCTTTAGTATTATTATACTTGTTTTCTTCTCCAAATCTACTATAAACAGCTCTTGGAAGCCAGGTTCTGAACATAAATAGAACTCTACCCCAAACTTTAGATTTAGCTTGAATAGGATTTTGATAATCTCCTTGAGTAATAGATCTAACTGAATCAAATCTATCTCTAAATTCTTTTAATTTACTTATATTTACACCTTCTTGGTTTTTATAAGTCAAATTATTCCATTCTGGTTGTTCTCCAAATTCTTCAGTTTTCCAGTTACCTTCTTTATCATAAGCATCATATAATATTCTTTCTTTTCCAGCAAGATCAGTTACTTTGGTATTATGCATTTTACCTAGAAGTATTTGAGTAGCAATTAAATACTCTCCTCCTTCTTGCATTTTAAACATGATCTCTGTTATCTTATCAAAAGCTTTAGAAACTTTACCATATTGACTTCTATCTTCAATTAAGTTTTCAGGTATAATATTGAATTTTAAACCTAAATTGGCTATTTTAACAGCATCTTTAGGTAATGTATTAGTTGATTTTAGTTTACCTGCAGTCCAAAAGTTAAATACTGAACCAAACATTTTAGTTAAAGCCCAATCAAGATCTTTATCTGTAAAATCAGTTTTACGAGCAGCATATAAGTAGTTATTAGTTACTCCAATAACAAGATTAGCTGCAGCTGTAAATGGTTTTAAACCTATCATAGTTAATCTTGTATAATCTACAATAGTATCTATTGTTTTAACTGTTGATATCTTTCTAATAACACTTTCTTGTCCAGATTCTAACATTAATCTTTCATGTTCTGTTAGATTGGCTGCACCATAAGATTCATCTGTTCTTGTTACTCCAGTTAAATCAGCTGATGTAGCATATCTTAAAGCTTCTGAAGCTCTTATCATTCCTTCTGCAGTCTCTTTATTTGCATATGGAATACCCATTCTATTAGTAGGAATAGATCTATTATGTTCTGTTTGATATAACAAAAGATCATACATTGGTTGTACTAATACTTTATGTTCATATGTAACAGCCATGGAATAGGCTTTAGCTAATAATTCTAATGGATCTTTAGCTTTAACATCTTTAACTTTTACAGCTTTAACTAATGGTTTTGGTCTTCCTTTTTCATCAGTTAATTTAAGATCTTCACCCATAGCTTCCTGTAATGTTATACCAACAGTAAACCAATCTAAAGCTGAATCTTCAACTCCTCTCCAAATAGTTCCAGGTGTAGTTTTATTATTTGTTATATCTAATGATACTTCATTTAATAATTTATCATACATTCCCATGTCTGCAGTCATTTCATGAGGAATTTTTTGAATGATCTCTTTGATTTTATCAGTGTACCATTGATATACTTCAAGATCTTTGACATTTTCATATCTTGGATCTTTATATTTATCTATTGGATCTTTAGTTAAATATCTATACCATTTACTACCTCTATAAGTTTGACCATCTATTTCAATTGATTTTGGTATATTTCTTTCAAATACAAAAGATCCATCTGGTTCTACTCTACCCATAGATGTCCATGAGTTTTCTATTTCCCATATTTTAACAGCTTCTTTATCTACAACTTCTTGACCTTTTTCATTAACAAATGTATTGTTTTCTATGAATTCTTTTCTATGTTGTTCATACAAAGCTTTTTGTTCATCAGTAATACTATAGTTAAATTCATCTCTATAGAAAGCATCTATACCAGCTAATGAAGCTGATCTATCTGCTTTAGTCATATTAGGATCTTTCATTACAGCCTTATGAGTACTCCAAAGTTCCCTTTCTTTATCATAAAACTCTTTTTTATACTGTGTAATCAGATTACCAGCATCAAATATTTTTTTAAATTCATCTTCTCCATATTTTTTAGTTAAAGCTTCAAGCTCTTTAGCAAAATTTTGAAGATCTTCTTGAGTTCTTCTTCTTCTCCAATTCATAATCTCTTTAGCAAATTGAAGTTGAGGAATCTGACTAGCATCTAAACTTAAAGTTTGAGCTTCAAGAATTCCCATATCTTTATAAACAGTCATTAATTCTTCTTCAGTTATTTCTCTTCCATAATCTTTAGAAGCTTCACTTAACTTTTTAGTAATTAATTTATTGAATTTAACTGATAATTTATTGTTTTTATCTCTTTGTTTTTGTAAAATAACTTCTTGTTCTTCTGTTAATTGTTCTTCAGCTAATTCTCTGTCAAAATCAGCTTGAAATAACAAGATTCTTTTAGTTTCCATTAGATCAAAGAAACCTATATCTTCGTAATTTTTATTCAATACTTTTTCAGCTTCTTTTAAGTCTTTATCTGCTACAGATAATACATCATATATACCAGCATCTGCAGTTAATCTTTTTAAAGAAGCTCTTATAACTGCTAATCTTTGTCTAGTTTCAATTCTATCAGTACCATATTGAGTTTGCATTTCTTTAGTTCTATCTTGTAAAGATTGTCTTAAAGATTGAACTATCTTTTGAAATTTAGAATTTGGAACTACATTAGTTTCATTTGGTTCTTCTATATCACTTTTACTTGATAAAATGTCAGGATCAAATAGATCATATTGATTATTACCATGTGATTGTTCTCTTATTTTTTGTTCTTTTCCTGTTTCTTCTATTTCAAATAACAAATTATCCAATAATGAAACATTACTTAATCCAAAAAAGCTTTTAAGTAATTCAAGAAATTTTTTAAATAAGTTAGATGTATTATTATTAACTCCTTTAATATTAGCTAATCTTTTATTAATGTTATTTTTATTAGTAAATACACTAGCTATAAACTCTTTACCAGAACTTAATGCATATCTATATTCTGATCCTGTTATATTTTTTTTAGCTTCTTTCCAGATAGCATCTATCTTAGATTTAAATTCTGGATTATTATCATATTCTTTAGAAGTAATAGCATGTGATATTTCATGTAAAGCAACTTTAATAGCATTTTCTTTAGATACTAAGTTATTACTTACTTTTAATACATCTCCATCTGGATTATATAAACCTTCATCTTCTTGTAAATATTCTAATAATATTGGTAATCCAAGAACATATTCAGTACTTGAATTTAATAAAGCAGTTGCTAGTTCTATTAAATAAGGATTATCTGTATTACTTATAATGTTATTTAAAACTTGTTTTACATTAGCTTCTTTTTCATTATTAAATAATACTTGTTGTATCTCTGAATTAACTGGTCTATTATGATTATATACAAAATCTAATTTAAACAGATCAGCTTGTCCTACTTGAGTTCTTTCTAATCTATGTTTAGTACCATGTTCTCTATTAAATTTATCTAAAGCTATTTTAAAACCAGTTACTTGATTTAATGAGTATTCTTTATTAAAATTAATACCTAAAAGATCAGCAAAATCTTTTTTAATATATTCTAAACTTTCTGTTTTTGAAGATAAAGTTTCATTTTTATACAAGTTTTCAATCTCTTGAAAAGAAGGAATTTGATCATTACTATAATTTTCTAATAACTTAGAAGTCATTACTTCTCCAAAAGAATCTATCATTTTAGATATTTCTGGATTTGATTTATTTAAACATTTAAGTATTCCCATTTTATAATATACATTTTTTGTAATAAGCTAAATTTTCTTCTTTAGAAGTTTGTAAATTTTGCATATCAAATTTAATAAATTCTTCTGAATTTAATATTTGTTCATCAGTTAATGTTGTAGTATTTAATTCAGATCTAACTTGAGTTATTGAATCAATAAAAGCTTTACCAAATTCAGATTTATCTTTATTAACAAATTTAATAGTTCTAGTAGCTTTTAATTTATCTTGTAATTCTGGATTACTTTGAACATAAGAATTTAAAGTATCTTTTATATCTTGTCCTTTTTCAAATTGTTCTTTCATTAAATTTAATTGTTCATCAGGAACAAATTGATTAGTGCTAAGATCAATAGATAACATTGAATCAACTTCAGCATCATCATTTTCTTCATTAACAAAAGCTGGTTCTTGATTAATTACTTGAGTTTTACCAAGTGCTTCTTTTAATTGTCTTTCAAATACTTCATTTTGTTCTGGACTTAATGCATAAGGCATTCTTTCAGAAGAACCATAAAATGATTTATTAGGATCAAAAGCTTTTCCTTGAAACTTCTTAGTTTTATTAATACTATGTCTAAAGTAATTCTCTATAAATTCATCTTTAAATTGATCTTCAGTCATTCCAATTAAGTCTTCAGGAAATTCTCCATTAGCTAATGATTGATTTATCTTTTGAGATAATTGAGCCATTCTCAAGAACATTTCAGGAGCTACATATTTAATGAAACTATTGTTCTTAAATTGTAGATTATCTTTGAATACAAGATATTTGTACAAATCTCCAGCAAACTCTTTATCTACTTTTCTAAGTTCATTAAATGAGCTTAAAAGAAGATCATGAGTTGTTTCTGATAACTTACTTCTACTATCTGAAATTACAAGATCAAAATTAGACTTTTCAGCATTATTTTCCTGCAATTTAGCAATAATATATTTAAGAAACAAGTTATTTGGTAACTTTTCTTTTAATTCAAGTAATCTTTGTGCAACTGATTCTTTTCCAAGAACTAAGTATTTAGCCCAAGTGTGTATTTCTCCTTTATAAGCAACATCTAAAGCTCTCATTTGTAAAGCTGTAACAATGTTTCTTTCAATTTCTTCTATATCTCTTGAATATTCTGGTTCAATATCTTCTAGTATTTCATGAGCTAAGTATGTTTCTGATATATCATATAAAGACAATGTATCAGAAGTATCTTTTACCATTTGAAGGTTATTACCAAATACTTTATGACCTGTAATAACATCAGGATTTGCTATTACTGGTTTATCAGAAGCTAATAGATTAGTTCTTGCTGTTTTAATTTTAGTAAAATCAGCTTTATCAGAACCAACATGTCTATTTGTAGCCATAATTCTATTAATTTCTCTTACTGCAGCTTCAATAACATCTAATTTTTGATATAAAGCAGCTACCTTTGCTTGAATAGTTTTGTATTCTTGAGATCCTGTATCTTTGTTCTTATATAATTCAAGAGCTTTTTTAAGTTCTTCTTTAGTTAAAGCATCTGTTTCAACTTTACCTTTAGTATTATTGATAAATGTATCTATTTCTCCTTTACTAACCAGTCTAAATAATGATCTACTTTTTCTAGTTAATTCACTTATTTTTTTAACAGTTGGTTGAATATTAAATAATGTAATAGTTTCTGGATCAACTCCTAAACCTATTAATATACCTGTTTTAATTACTGTATTAAAATCTAAGTTTAATGTAGCAGCTCTTGGATTCTTTTGATTATCAACAATTAATGATAATAAACCAGATGCAAAGTCAAGTTTTTGTCTTGCTTTTTCAGGAGTACTTTGAAAACTTGTTAGATCATTTCCATCTATTTTAACTGTAAAATCAGGAGTTAAAGTAATATTATTCTCTTGAGCAAACTGTATAAATGAGTTACCATTTACCATCGTTCCTGTTAATCCTTTACCTTGAGAAGCATCTTGATAAGCTAGTAAGATACTTAATGGACTATTAGCCATATAAGCAGGAGTACCATCTTGATATTCTTTAGCTAATTCAACCAAAGGAGTAATTTGATCTTCACTTAATGGACTATTAAAAGGTATTTCAAGTTCTGGACTAGATAATATCTGATATTTTAAATCAAATAATTTATTCCATAAAGCATTTTTAGGTTCATAATCAGAAGCTTCAAGTTCTTCTTGATTTACTGGTAATCCTAAAAATTGCAATGTTTCATTTAATACTTTATTTTCAATTCTTGTATTTTCTTCTTTAATGAACGAAGGACTTATCATTAATTTCTTAAAATAAGCTTCATCATCTTCTTCCATTACATCTGGTTCATAAGCACTTGGATGTAACTTTTTATATTCAGGATCATTTAATAAAGCTGCTTGGAATCTTTGTTTAAACCAAACATTATTTTTAAATAGATCATTGATATATCCTTCAAATTTGTCTTCTGGAGTTGTTTCTGATCCATATAAAGTAGTTTGACCTTTAGAGTTGATATAAGCTGCTTTTCTATAAGAATATAAAGCATCAACGTCAAAGTCCATTCCCATTAACCATACAAATTCTAATGGAGCAATAATAGTATCTCCATATTCTTCTGGTAAGAAATCAACTATTTTACCAACAGCCATTGAGTGATAAGATTGTGTAGGAACTCTGAAAGGAATAATTTTCATCATTTCTTCAGTAACTTCATCTCCTGGCTTCAAATTAAAAATTTCAGCAAATTTCTTAGGTACTACAATTTCAGCAGGAGTAACTATTCTTTGAGTTTTAGCTCCTGTATTGTCTGAGTTATCATTTGTTGATATTCCTGTATAACTTACTGTAGTATAAGTCATACCTCTTAAAGGTCTAGATTGGTATCTAGGATCATTTCTATATTTATCAGGGTTTCTGTTATATTCATCAGTAGTAATTATCTTACCATTTGTACTATCAAATACAATGTTATATCCATCAGAAGAAACTGCAGTGTATTTTACTCCAGGTACTTGTTGACGAAATACTGATTTAAATGTAGCTAAAAATAATGATTGAAATTTACTTCTTAAATGAGGTATATTACTATCATATTTAAATTGTCCATTTTCAGTTTCTAAGAATTCTAATAATTGACTATCTGGAGTACTTTCTTCTACTGTATGTCTTAATGCTTCTAAGAATAACTCTATATTAGCTCTTTCTACTTTGTTATTTGGTAATTGATTAACAAGCATTCTTGATGTCATATCAAAAGCTTGTTTTCTCATTTTAGTCATAACTTCATTATGCTGATCTAATAACTTACGGGTTTCTGGATCTTGCACTTCTGAACCAAGGATATTAAATTCCTGGTTACTTTGAACTATTTTACCTTTATCTTTAGAATCATTTTCTTGTTGTAATCTTCTGTATTTATTATCAGCTTCATATACTAAATCTTCTGGTTTGAATCTTGATTCTCCTTTGTTTTCAGTTAAGAAATCTTCATAACCCAATGCATCTTTTGGAAAGAACATTTTAGAACCTGATTTAGTGATCATATGATCAACATCAAGTTGTTCCATCAAAAGCATTCTATTATATAATTCTTCTTTTCCTTTCTTTGCTACCCAACCATCTTTAGTATAATCAGCTAACATTTGTTTAGAGAATACAGTAACAGACATCTTATGAAATATTTCTTGTCCATTAGTATTATGTCCACGTACTACTTCTTTAGTTGGAATAAAATCTATACCAGCATCTTTTAATTCTTTGTTACTTGGATAAACTGGTTTTCCATCAACAATAGGAGGATTATCTAATTGATCCATTAATCTTTCAATCTCTGGATTTAATCTACCTTGTCCTTTTAAGAATCTTTTATAACCTGAAACAGTGGTCCAAGCTTGAGCATCATTAATAGTTATCTTAGCATATTTAGATTTTTCTTTTTTAGATAATTCATCATATGTTTTTTCATCTATATTTTCTCTAGTTTCTGTATTTTTATATACATTTCTATCTTTAATATAAATGATCTTATGATTACCTTTTCCAGTATCTGTACCAGATGCTATTAAACTTGAAGCTCTTTTTACATAGTCTTCCCAAGATTTAGTCCAAGCAAGATCACCTCCAATAATTTGAAGTAAAGATGCTGTACTTAAAGTTTGGTTAATAGTCATATTAGCAATGTAATTAGCTAATCCACCATTTTCTTGTACAATTGTTTTATTTAATTTACCTTGTAGTTTATTATCAGTAACTAGTTTAATATGATTTGCTATTTCTTCATTGAATTGACTTTTAATAACACTAAGTATAGCTTGTTTTCCTTGATCAGGATATTTTTCATACATTTGTAAAGCAGCTTGTGCTCCATGATTATCTGTATTAAATACTCTATTAAGAATCCAATTCTTTTTACCTACAAAATCATTACCATAAGTTCCTTTAATTCTATTGTATTCTTGTACAAACATTTCAAAAATATCTTCATCAGCTAATGCTGTATATTTACCATCTTTAAAATAATTAAATATAGGTAAGTTAATAGCTAATTGAGTACTTTTATCTGAAATTTGAGTTAATACAAATGGAGCTGATAATATTTCTTTATTGCCTTGAGATGCATTTTGAGATGCATAATATCCATGCATAGTAAGTAAGTAACTAAAGAAATCTGTATTCTTCATAGTTACTCCTCTTCTTGTTTGCTCATCTCTTATATCTCCTGATAAACCAGCATTTAAATTAGATATAATTTTAACTACAAGTGATTTATCTTTTCTTAATAATGTATTGTGTTCCCAATATGTAGGATTACTTTGTATAAAGTTATCTACATCTTTTTGGGTTCTAAATTCTTTCTTTAGTTCATTAAGTTTTTGAGTAACTAAATTGTTGTGAGCATATGAATACCTGGTTTTATTATTAGCATCAGTATATGTTTTTAAGAATAAATGTTCATCAAACATAGCATCTGAATTAGCTATTAATTTAATTTTACCAGCACTACTATCTTTAGATTCAAAATCTCCAAATAAGTTAAACTGTTGTTTATTAGAATTGATCTTTCCTTTTGCTGTATTTAAAGCATTAGAAAAATATTGAATATCTGCAGCTGTAATAAAATACATACCTTTAGTTTCAAAGTCTTTTCTATCTTCAACAGCTTTTTGACTATTACTAAAACATAATTCAAGATATTTAGGAGATAAGTTAATACCTATACTCAATAAAGCTTCATGAGCATCATTTTTTAATACTCTTCCTTTTTCTATTTGTACAGCTAATTTATTTAACTTTGTTACTGTTTCTTTTCTAGCTTCATCATTACCTAAATAGTTATTCAATAACTGTAAGAATCTACTTTCCCAAGATTGATATTTGAAATCTCCAAGATCATTTTCATTAAGCACTCTTGTTTGAGTAACCCCATTAGCATCATAATAAACTTGAATGTAACGCATTTTAGTTACATTAAAAGCTTGTTTGATCATGTTAATAAAGTTCTCTGATTCAGGATCACTTGTATTATCTTCTGGATTCCAACCAGTATCATTTTTAATTCTATTCAATACAGCTTCAATCTGCTTAGAATAAGCTGACATCTTTTGCATTTGGTATAATAGATCATCTGCAGATGTAATGTCTCTAGAAAGCATTGGAAGCATTCTATTGTACACTTCTCTCCAAGGTAAAGCTGTTTCAACTTCTCTACCAAAAGCATCTACATCTTTATATAATGTACTAGCAAGGTATTGTTTAACTTGTGAACCTATTCCATCAGAAGGATCATATTCATAAGGAGCTTTTTCAAATTGTCTTTCTGAATTACCATCATCATTAAAATTATCTAATGAATCTAATTCTACATTAAATCCTTGTTTTTTAATAAATGAATCAACTTCTTTTAAGATATCAGCTTTCTGTTTAGTTAAAACAGTAGTCATAGCTGAAAATCTTTTAATAACTTCAGGAGATTTATCTTTTAAGAATTCTATATTTACAGGTAATGTAATATCATAGTCAGCCATAAAGCTATTATAAGCTTCTACTATTTTTTGATCTGTAGGATTACCTTCAGTACTTAGTTTACTTAATACTTTACCTGATATAGTTGCAATGATAGTTTTAGCTGTACTTTGTGATAGTCCTGGAATAATTTTATATTCAACTCCTGGTGCTATAGCTAGTGCACTACCTTTGAATTTACCTTTACTAATATCAGAATATAAGCCTTCTAAACTATCTTTATTATTAGTTATAAATCTTACAAAAGCTTTTATTTTATCAAATATCTTAGTAAATATGGACCTAGGTTTAGATTCATATTCAGAATATTTATCAGCTAAAACTTCTTCAAAATATCTATCTTGTAGATCCATATCTGACATGTTGTCATATATAGATGAAGTAGATTTCATTTCATTTATCTTAGCTTGTAATTCATCTTTTGATAAATTTGATTCTCTTTTAATCTTATTTAAATATATTCTTTTTTGTATAGGTGTTAATATATGACTAAATACAACGTGAAAACCTTCATGATATAAATCAGATTTAGATGCTTCTTTAGCTAAATAAATAGCTCCATTAAATACAGCTCCTAAAGTAACTCCTGATGTTTCAATGTTAGCTTTAAGATTGTTTATATCTTCTAAAGGAACTTCTGATGGTAAATGAGATTTCATCCAAGATAAAGCTTCTTCAGAACTTACGGGTTCATTAGAAACTGTATCAGATACTTTTAACATTATATCATCAATATTATCTATTTCAGATCCAGCTTTATAAGCATCTTTTTGTTCTTGTGTTAAATCAGTTTTATCTATATCAGAAGATCTTGTTTTTTTATAATTAAATTTTAATTCATTTATAATATCTTTGTATGTTCTTTTTAAATCATATTTTTGTTGAAGAACATTTTGAACTTCAAATTGATCTCTTCTTGTTTCAGGTTGTTTAATATTAGTATCTTTATATATAGAGTCTATTAAACTCTTTAGTCCTGATGAATTAACAAGTTTTTGTAATTCTTCTTCAGAAACACTTTGAGTATAGTATGTACCTTTATCATTAAATTTTGCTAAAGT